>ENA-UPTB01000431-UPTB01000431.1-human-gut-metagenome-genome-assembly--contig:-NODE-431-length-44594-cov-5.831098_pt1 | contig 44594 bp, 56 predicted proteins | sample MGYA00250046_ERZ773369 | MGnify/ENA primary metagenome ERZ773369 (study PRJEB29103, sample SAMN06111938) | human gut metagenome | biome: human gut; feature: ankylosing spondylitis patient; material... | reverse complement strand
ACCTGTCTTGTTGTTAATGTATATTTCTGTCCCTCAACAAGTGTAACCTTCTTGTCATCCTTAACAGCACCTGTTCTGATCTCAGGTCCCTTAGTATCAAGAATCCCCCGTCCCTATTGGGCGAAAAATTTTGAGCGAATTCTTAAATATTTTTTATGCTCTTGGATGAGCTTTTTTGTATTCATTTTTTATTCCTGGGTCTTGAAATTGCATATATACTTGTGTTGATGATATATCTGAGTGTCCGAGCATTGTTTGTATTGCCTTTAAGTCTGCACCATTTTGTAGTAAGTGTGTTGCAAAAGAATGTCTTAATACGTGTGGTGTTATGTCTTTTTCGATGTGAGCTTGTTCTTTATAATATTTTACTATTTTCCAGAAGCCTTGTCTTGTAAGTCTTGTTCCGTTTACGTTAACAAATAACGCTTCTTCACTTTCATCTCTTATTAAGTATGGTCTTGCATCATCTATGTATTCTTTTAATGCTTTTAATGACATAGAGCCTAGAGGAATGTTTCTAGATTTGCTTCTTCCTCTACAAACTACATATCCTTCATCTAATTTTACATCATCTATGTCTAGAGAAATCATTTCTGTAACTCTCATGCCTGTTGCATAGGCAAATTCAAGCATTGCCTTGTCTCTAGTACCTTTTAAGTCAACGTCTTTTGGTTGGTCTAATAATAGTTCAACTTCTTTTGATGTTAATATGTTTGGAGTTCTTTTATTTATTTTTGGAGACTCAATTGTCATTGTTGGGTCTTTCTTTATTTTTTTAACTCTTATTAAATATTGATAGAATGATCTTATTGAAGCTAAGCTTCTTGAAATTGTAGATTCTTTTTTGTTTTCTTCTCTTAAAAATTCCATATATTCTAATATGGTTTCTTCTGTTACCTTTAGATAGTTTATTTTGTTGTCTGAAACGTATTTTTCATATTGCTCTATGTCTCTTCTGTATGATTGTAGTGTATTATCTGATAATTTTTTATCATCTTTAAGAAAATCTAAAAAAAGTTTAACTTGTTTTTCCATTTGCGCTCCCCTATCCTATTTATTTATCTATGTAACAATTTTATGAATTTACATAACTAATACATGTTATATCAAAATATTCGGAAATTGTAAATACATTTTGTAAAATTTGTGAAAATATTTTCCAATTAGCAATACTTTAAAAATATACCGCTTAAATTTCCAGAAATATATGTTTCTAACAGCGAAGATATTAATAATAAAATTAGCATTAAAATTGAAAATATGGTATGTTTTAATATCTGCAATTTTATGTTTTCTCGTCTCCTGTCTTCCATTATTAATCTATACAATTTTATTCCACTTACACTAAGTGTGAGTATTGTTGGAATGTAAATTATATTTTGAATAAGCATTGTGGCTATTATAAAAATTATGCCTTTTCCTGTTCCTACAGTTGCCATTACGGAAGAAACTGTATACCCTATGCAATAGCCTTTATATCCAACAACCACATATATTAGTGGAAAACCTATAACAGTAGAACCCAGAAACCACAGTAGCACAGCTATTCCAACATTATTTATTATTGAATTTTTTAGTAGTTCCTTTGTTGAAATTTGATAATTTTCTTTTATTGAATTTATAAAATTATTTATATATCCACTTATTTGATTTGCCTGTGTTTCATTTGCATTATTTACAAAAATCACACCTAATGTTAATCCTATAAAAAATATTATGGTTAATATTAGGTATGTTTTTATGTTTTCTTTTATGAATTCTATTATTATATTTTTTAGTCTATTTTGGTTTGTTTGTCTGCGGTTTCCTCTCATGCTCTCCTCCTAAGATTATTGTTTATACATAATGTCTATTCAATAATCTTAGAATTAGAACTGTTTTTTATCCGACCGTTACTTTTCCGTAAACTCCGCCACCACCAGCATGAATCTTCATTTTGCCTTCTCTAGAAGCAATTATTTCGTTTGCAACTTTTTCACCAACCACTGCTTCTATATCGTCTTTTGATAATTTATGTAAAATTGTCATCTCTGTTCCAAAGCTGTCTAATAGTCTATCTATTGTTTTATTTCCTACTCCCGGAATAAATGTAAGTGGAACCTGATAAACATATGGTGGTCTGTTTGCAGGGCTCTTACTTTTTTCTTTATCTTTTATTAATTCTATTCTATCGAAAACTCCAAATGTTACTTTGTCACTTCCACAGAAAGGACACACTGCAACTGGTTCTTTAGTTTCTATTACTTGATTACAGCTATCACAAAAAGTTCTATGATATTTTCCAAGCTTTGGATCTAATCCATAATTGCAAAGTACTTTTCTTCCATCTTCGCCTTTTAAGGCTTTTACAACTTCTTTAAAGCTTATATCATTTACAAGCATTTTGTTGTATTCTCTTGCAATCTTTGGAAGTGAATGTGCATCTGAATTTGTAACAAATGTTTTATCTTCTAATTCTGTTATCATATCTGCTAAATATGTATCAGCACTTAAGCCTAACTCGATTGAAAATATTTTATCAAATTTTTCTTTGAATATATCTTTCATTCTGTCCACACAGTTGCCATAATAACTTTTAAATGGTGTGAAACAATGTGCTGGAATTAATATTCCATTATATTTTTCAACTATATCTATCAGCTCATATCCAGAAACATCAGAACGTTGTGTACTTAATGTTATATTATGTATATGCCTACTCATCTCTTTAGAAAAGCCCTTAATATCTGATAAATGTGGAAAGAAACATACATTATGTGCTGCTCCGCACTTTCCATTTCTTCCAACCTCAGAAGTTTCAACTTCACTTCCTAGTAATATACAAACCTTATCTTTGTATATTATGCCTCCATCTTCAATTTCATATGCTTCACCTGTTTTTAAAAAATTTTCTATATCTTCAATAACATATGGTGATGCACAGTCTATAATTCCAACAATATTAATTCCCTTTCTATCGGCACATTCTTTTGCAATATTAGCAAAATTTAGGCTTCTAGCTGCCGTAATTTTAATTGGCTTACCGTTCTCGCTTCTTCCTATGTGTACATGTAAATCTGCAAATACTTCTTCCATTTATATATCCTTTCTTACTATTTAAATATTTTTGATTTAAAAAGAATTATAATTTTGGAAAAACACCAAATTTTAAATAACACTAAAACATAATTATTTTTATGTAATTTAAAGTTGCATTTGGCATAACCAAAATTATAATTACTTTACCGGTTTATTCTCTAAACCAATCCTCATAAACTCTTGAAGATTGTTCTTTTTCTTCTGGGTCTTCTTTTTTTACCACACTTCTTGTGGCGTCATTTGAAATTCTTGTTGGAGTTACCAATTTGTCTAATGCAACTCCATTTATTCTATTTTGTAAAATATAGTGTATTTTAGGCATTTCTCTTATGTATTCTGCTATGTTTTTATTTTTGTTTTCATCTTGTACAATATGTTCTCTGTATCTATCTAAATGTCTATTAGCCTCTTTTACAGCTGCAGAAATTGTTCCAACCGTTCCTGGTATTATCAAGTCATTTTCGTTTGCTAGACTCATACTTTTATAGCCTCCATTCTGTTTACAAAGTCCTTAAATATTTCTAAATATCTATTCTGTTTTCCCTTTAAGTTTCTATATTCAAGCAAAACTAATGCTTCATCAACTTTAAAACCTATTCTTTCTGGTCTATCTAAAAGCATACCTCCAAACTGGTCTATTAGCTCTAGTACATCAGCTTCCGGCTCTCTTGGTTCAGAACCTGTATATCTATTTACCTGCTCACAAATTTTACAAAATCTTTTATCAAATCCTAAAGTTTCTAAATAATCTGCGCCATCTTTTGCATAAGTTCTAATCTTGTTTAAATCTGTAAAATTATCTACTTTCTTACAATTGCACAATAAGCAAGCTGTTATTAGCATATTTTCATCAAAATTCAGTTCTGGAGTATTATCTAAAAACAACTTTAATAGTTCTGTTTTAAATACAACAGAATTATCAAAATAAACATTACCTCTCTTGTTTAGGTAATACATTATCTCCATTTTCTTTATCCAGTCTTTTTCCGATAATATGTAATCTGCAAAAGTTTGGTTTTCCATATCTTAACCTCGTCTCTTTCATAAGGTACAAAACCTAAGTTGAATAAATTATTCTTTAATTTATAACCTATAAATCAGATTATTTTGTTTATATTTAAATAGATTATATGATATCTTCACAGTATTTTCAACAAAGATACATAAATGTAATTCTATTGTAATATTATTGTAACTTTAGCATAATTTCATTCACCATTTTTATAGTTTCTTCTTTATTTTCATTGTTTATTACTGTATCACAATTCTTTGTAAAAAACTCATCATTTGGTTGGCTGTTTAACCTTTGTAATGCCTTTTCCTTTGATAGTTTATCCCTTTTACAAATTCTTTTTATTTTTTCTGTTTTGGGTGCAATTACGCCTATTGTATAATCGCACAGTTTATCTAATTTACTTTCAAATAGTAAAGGAACGTCTAATATTATGTATTGGTAATCTAAATTTTGATTAGCTTCTAATTCTTTTTTTATTTCTTCTACAACATATTCAAATGTTAAGCCATCCAACTTTTCTTTTTCTGCTCTATTTAAAAATACAATGTCTGCAAGTTTTTTTCTATCTAATTCATTATTTTTTATAACATCATTACCAAAAGCTTGTCTAATTGCCTGTAAATATTCTCCATTGTTCTTTGTCATTTCTTTTGCAATTTTATCAGCATCTATTATTTTTGCTTCATAATTTTTACTTATTAATTTTGAAATAGTAGATTTTCCACTACCAGAATTTCCTGTTATTCCGATTATCTTCATTTTTAATCATATTCCTCTCTTTGGGCTACAAATCAATAAAAAGAAATTTAAGAAACTAATACACTTTGTATATAGCCACTTTTCAAATGCGCATATTCTACTTTTTCTTCTAATTTGTTATTATCATGTTGTTAGTAAAGTCTAAATTAGCCTTTGATTCATATTCGTATCCAAGCGTATATACATCTGTTGCAAATATGTCTATATCAAGCATTTCTGCTAATTGTTTATTTTTATTTTGGTCTACAAATTTCTTTACAGATGTAATCATATTTACTTTCGAATTTCTATTTGCAATCTCCGAAATTAGCATTCTTCCCTTTGGATTAAATCCTAAAATTCTTGCATATGGTATTGTTTTTTTAGACATATCCATCATTTTTTTATTTATTCCAAGTAGTGCACACACTAAAATTCGTTGTATTCTAGTTTGTGTATATCTTTTAGACTTTATTGCTGTTATTAAATCTGTTAAATTATTGCAATTTGATGCAGCACTTTTAATTGTGTTTTCGAGTCCTTCTGAAACATCTGGTAAATCTGCTATCTGTGCAACTGTCATTTTTCTTAAAGTATATATTATCTCTTTTTCATACTTACTTAGGCTTAATATTACTTCCCCCTTTTTAACCTGTTGTCCTAGAATTTGGTAAGTACTGTTTGGAACAACCTTACGTAAATCAGCATATTGCTTTCTTTTCATAATATCTCTAATTCCAGTTGCACTTGCAAAACCATCCACAATTCTATTTTCATTGTAGTATACCTTTTGTCTCTTTATCATTATTGGCTCTAAATGGCTCTTTTGAGTTTTTAACGCTTTTAAATATTCTATAGCTAAAATATTGTTTGGGCTTCCTAATACATTTGCATACCTCTTAATATCATTTAAATACATCATTAGGGCATTTTCTCTTGCCATTGGATATGATATACCTTTTTTTAGTTCATGGCTTAATATATTCGTATAACCTCTTGGCTCATTATATAAAACATTAGCAATATTATTTAAGGTGGCTAAATCATCAGCTTCTGCACCAAAGGCAAAACTATCAACAATTTTCAAACTATCCAAAATTTTAATAGCTCCATTTGCAAAATTTTCCGCACTAGAAACACTGTATAAAGTTGGAAGTTCTATTACAAGGTCAGCCCCGCCACAAATTGCCATATAAGCTTTAGCCCACTTATTTACAATTGAGGTTTCTCCCCTTTGTGTAAAATTTCCAGATATAACAGCCACACAAAAATTTGCTTCTGCTTCTTGCTTTGCTTTTTGTAAATGATAATAATGTCCATTATGAAATGGATTATATTCTGCAATTATTCCAACTGTTTTAGCCATAAAACACGTCCCCTTTTTATATCAATTTTGTAGTTATTTTTTACGAAACATAAATGTTTCTAACTAATTTTCCCTATTTATTGCACTTTAAAATATTTATTGATATAATATCATAAATTAAAAATATTTACAATTAAATGAGAAAGGAATACAATTTTTTGTAAGAATAAATTGTATGGTAAATAATATGGACGAAGTAACAATTTATACAGATGGTGCATGCTCTGGAAATCCAGGTCCTGGAGGCTGGGGAGCGATATTAATGCTTGGAGAAAATAGAAAAGAAATTTCTGGTGGTTCAGAGAATACTACCAATAATATAATGGAATTAACAGCGGTAATAGAAGCTCTTAAAATTTTAAAACGACCTTGCAAAGTCAATATTTATAGTGACAGTGCATATGTAGTAAATGCTTTTTTGCAAAAGTGGATTTATGGTTGGATGAAAAAAGGCTGGAAAACTGCCGGTGGCGATCCTGTAAAAAATAAAGAATTGTGGCAAGAATTATATTCTTTGACCAAAACACATGACGTAACTTTCAACAAGGTAAAAGGTCATGCAGACAATGAATTTAATAATAGATGTGACGAAATGGCAGTAGCAGAAAGTAAAAAGTTTACCCGAGTATAGGTAAACTTTTTTAAGTTCAATGGGCATTTTTTAAAATTTCTTTTGCTCTCTTTACATTTTCTCTACTATTTCATTTTTGTTTTTATAAATACTATTTGCTGGAACTACGCCTCTTACTGATGAAAGTGGATATATGTTTGTATTTTTTCCAATTACAGTACCAGGATTTAATACACTCCCGCAACCAACTTCTACGTTGTCCCCAAGCATTGCACCTATTTTCTTTATTCCTGTTTCTATTTGTTCTGTCCCATTTTTTATTACTATTAATTTTTTATCAGACTTTACATTTGATGTTATTGAGCCAGCTCCCATATGAGATTTATATCCCAATATTGAATCTCCCACATAATTGTAATGAGGAACTTGTACTTTATTGAATAATATAACATTTTTTAACTCTGTAGAATTTCCAACAACAGCTCCCTCTCCAACAATTGCTTTACCACGAATAAAAGCACAGTGTCTAACTTCTGCATCTTTACAAATTATTGCTGGTCCATGTATATAAGCGCTTTCAAATACCGTTGCAGTTTTGTGTACCCATACATCATCACCAATTTTATTATACTCGTCTGTTGGTAATGTTGCTCCTAATTCTAAAATAAAATCATTTATATGAGCTAACACTTCCCATGGATATGTATATTTTGATAATAAGTCCTTAGCTATTGTTTCATCAAGATTATATAATTCTGTTATTTTACAATTTTCCATAATTGACTTTCCTTCCTTTTTACTAAATTTTAAACTTTTTAATTTCAGGTATATAAGATTTCAAAAGATTATAGTGCATACACATTTTATTGTATGCACTTATTTTTTCAGTAAAATAATAAATTTATATTTTAATTTTAAAAAAACTATTTGTTTTTCCAATAATTATTATATAGTTCTCTTGAAGTCTCTGGGCTATCATTTCCAGTTTTATTTTTTACTGGAGCAAAGTCCTTCTCTCTTCTTCCTCTTAAAATTGATATATCATCAAAAAAATTAAATGCATCAAATATAAAAGCTTCAAATTTATAAGCATTAGGTTCTGTAACTTCTATAAATTCTTCATCATCATTCATATAGTTAGACTTTTTCTCTGCTACATGGTATGGTAAATGTATTTTAGACACTTTATCAAGTGCATCTATGCTAAATAAGTTACACATTATGTGTGCTTCTCCATATAGCAATTCACCATCTTCATCTACTTCTTCTGCCATTTTTTCTGGTAATTCACTGTATTCTATAACAGATGGAACTCCATTTATCTTGCAAAATACCCCTACCTTTTCCTTTGGACTTGCTTTTGCAACAGATTTTGAGGCAGCCTCATGTTTTTCATCTATTGTAAGACCAACTAAAATTGGATCAACCATGTTCAAAATTGTATTATCAACAGAACCGATAAATATCCACTTAATGCCTTTTTGTTTCATTTCTTCAATTATTCCGTTCTTAGCCATTGCACCATATATACAGCCATTTCCATCTGCAGCCTCTTTAATAGAATAATCTTCATCTATTATTAAATCACCATTTCTTTTTAATAATGGTAAATTTCCTTGCATAAAAAATTTTACATTTTCCTTTGGATATCCAAAATAATTGTGTTCTTCAAAAAACTTTACAGTTTCTGCATTGTTTTCTGTACTTGTCATTATGTACCATGGTAAAATGATTCCATATTTTTTGTTAGCTCTTTCTAGATTTTCGGCTAATATTTGGAACAAATATTTAGGTTCAGGTAAAACATCTATTAAAAATGTTCCTTTAGGTCCTTTGTGTCCAAGTCTAGTTCCTTGACCTCCTGCCATTGTAACAACAGCGTATTGGTTATTTTTTATTACATCTTCTCCAAGCTTTGTATATTTTTCTTGAGCTTCATCAGACAACTTATATTCATCAACATATTTAATGTGTGTAATCTTTTTTTCAGATATTTCTGGTTCTGTTTTTGTTTCAGCATAGAGTTTATTTAATTGTTCAAAATTTAAGTTTATAATTTTTTCTGCTAATTTTATTTGTTTATCTTCACTTAACTTTTTTAAAAAGTTTAATACATTCTCTTGTTTATTTACTTTTAATAATTCTTCTGCTTTTAATATCTTCTCTTTATTGTCCATTTTCTATTGTGCATTGTAAAATTGCAATGCTCTCCTTTCTTGATTGCTCATTATATAATATCCATGCGAGCATAAATCGTGTATATAATATCACAATAGACTTTTTTGTGCAATAGTTTTTTTAAGACACATCTCGCTCTAAGCGCCTTATTTTCTCATCAGAAAATAAGTTAAAATTTTATTGTTTAATTTTTATTTTGACTATTGTTTTTTTCTTGCCAATTTTTACCGTCTACAACTCTTGCCACCATCATTGATGCAACCGAATCTCCAACAGAATTTAACACAGTTGCAGGTGCATCTATTATTGTTGCAACCATTGTAAGTATTGGTAGTGCTGCTACTGGGTAGCCCATCATAGATAAAATCATCATTTCTGATATTGTTCCACCACCTATTGGCACTGCAGTAACTAATAAGTTAGCAATTAATGCTACAATCATAACCTGCCATATGCTTGCACTAGTTCCAAACAAACATACTAAAAACATTATCTTAAAGACTGACCCGATTATTGAACCATCTTTATGAAAACTTGTTCCAAGAGGTACCGTTGTTTCTGCAATGTCTCCAGAAACTCCTATTCTTTTTGCAGCCTCTGTATTTGATGGAATTGCAGCAGCTGACGAACATGTTGCTAAGGCTACAACTGTTGGTGATACAATGTTTTTCCACATTGCTACTACGCCTTTCTTTCCTCCTGCTATAAATGCATATAAAGAATAAGCAACCACATAATAAACAATAGATACTAATGTATATATTGCAAAAGTTTTAGCATATCCTAGTGCAATTTGACCACCAAAGGTTCCAACTAGCACTGCAAAATAGCAGCCCAATCCTATTGGCGAATAGTACGATATTAATTGTACAAATTTCAACATAACAGTGTATGCTGATTCTAGAACTTCTTCGAGTGGTTCTCCTTTTTCACCAGCCATTTTTATGGCTATTCCGAATAAAATTGAAAATACAACAATTGCAATTATATTATCCTTTGATAATAGTTTGTTAAAATCACTAACTGTAAGTACATTTACAGTTCTCTCTAAAATATTTAAATCTTCCGTTTCCGTGGTCTCCGCCGTTCCACTTTGTGCTTCCAACTCGTTTCTTATTTTTGCTCCATCATCCGTATTTACTAGTTTAAATGAATACGTTGATAAAACTCCAACAAGAACAGAAACTAATGACATCACTATAAATACACAGAAAATAGTAATCATTATTTTTCCTAATCTCTTTGGTTGTTTAATTTTCGCAATTGATGTTGTGATACTTAAGAATATAAGCGGAACTATTACTACAAATAGTAAATTTAGGAAGATATCCCCGAAGGGCTTTAAGACAGCTGCTTTTTCTTTAAATGCTATCCCCACAATAGCGCCAATTATTATCGCAGCCAAAAGTATAATAACTGACTTGTACGTTTTTAAAAATTTTTTCATAATACTTTCTCCTTAAAAAAGAAGCGTTATTAAGGAAATATAATTATATCTCCTAATTCGTAGATTATTATATAACTGTTACATTAATATTGCAAGGGGTTTGAAAATATTCGTATCTATTACCGTAAAATGAACCTCTATTAATCATTGATTACACAGCTATTACAAATTACATTTATATATATTCATTAAATATCATTTGTAGCATATTATTAAGTATGAAAATTTTAAAAGTTATTAGATTTAATTATAAAATTATTTTAAGTTTTGTAGCTATGGTTTCTCTGTTTTCATTTTTATTTAGCTTTTCATTTGCTAAAAGTGATGATGAAATTGAGTTACCTATTATAATGTACCATAGTCTGTTAAAATCTCAAAAAAGTACTTACATTGTTCACCCAAACATTTTTGAAGAGGACTTGAAATACATTCAAAGCAAAGGTTATTCTACAATCACAATGACCGAGCTAATAAACTATGTTTATAATGATGCTCCGCTTCCTGAAAAGCCTATTATCATTACATTTGATGATGGTTATTATAATAATTTAAGCTACGCAGTTCCACTTCTTCACAAATATAACATGAAAGCTGTAATCTCAATTGTTGGAGAATATTCCGATAGATACACAGAGTCAGATGAAGCCAACCCTAATTATGGTTATTTACGTTGGAAAGATATAAATGAATTAATTACTGATGGTTATATTGAATTTCAAAACCATACATATAATTCACACTCTATGAATAATGGTAGAAACGGTTGCAAAAAAACGTCTTCTGAAAGTGCTGAACACTATTCTAATTTTTTAAGCAATGACTTAAATAAGCTACAAGAAGAATTTAGAAATAATTGCAATGGATATCAACCAAATACATTCACATATCCATTTGGAGCAGTCTCTAAAGAATCAAATTCAATTGTAAAAAATCTTGGATTTAAAGCAAGTCTATCATGTACGAGTGGTATAAACATAATAACCAAAGACCCTAATTGTTTATATCTTCTAAAAAGAAACAATAGGGTTCCTGAAATCAGTACAGAACAATTTTTTATGAAATTATTACATTAAAAAATCTGCCTAGTAAAATTTAACACTTTACTAGGTAGATTTTAATTCATTCTTTCGCCTTGTTAAAAACTTCTTGAAGAGCCTCCTCCGCCAGAAGAACCTCCACCTCCAAAGGATCCCCCTGAAGAGCCTGATGAGAAACCTCCACCACCATAGCCTCCGCCAAAGTACCCGCCTCTTCCAGAACCTAGCGTTATAAGAAATAGAAATCCACTAATCATAAATATCATTAGTAAAATATCACTATCTAAAAATATAAATAGTATAAAACTAAAAATAGCTGAAATGGCTGAAATCCACCTTATAACTTTTTTTGTGTGGCTACTGAACAACGAAACTAAAGAGCATGGTATAATCAAAATTATAAATATAGTTGCTAATGTTTCAAAAAGACTTGTCTCTTCATCTTTTACAGGCTCTACACTCCCATCAACTGTGACGTTGTATTCATTCTTTACTTCCTGTAAAACTGCATTATAACCATTCTTTATGCCGTCTTGCCAATTATCATTTTTAAAATATGGAACCATATAATCATCTTGTATTCTTCCAGTCTTTCCATCGGTTAATGTTCCTTCTAATCCATATCCCACTTCAATTCTGCATTTTCTATCTTGAATAGAAAGTAAAATTAACACACCATTATTTTTCTTGCTATCTCCTATTCCATATTGTCTAAACAACTTATTGGCATAATCTTCTATAGCATCACCATCAAGACTATTTACAGTCACTACCACAATTTGTGCTCCTGTTTGTGAATACAAAGATTTATTTGTTGATATAATATAATTTTTCAAACTGTTATCTAATACTCCTGCTGAGTCATTCACATAAAAATCACTTGTTTGACTAACAACAGCTCTTGATTTATTAAAAATAGCTAAACAAACTACTATAAAAATTAAGCATCCTATTAAAAATTTTCTTTTTTCCATACTAATTAATAAATTAGAAGTTATTTCATTTTTACATTAAATAACTCCTAATTTTTTCTCCTTTTATTATTCTTATTCAAAAGATACATTTGGTACATCTTTGCTTGATTCACTTGCTTCAAAATATGTTGCAGTATTAAATCCAAACATTCCAGCTAATATGCTATTAGGAAATTGTTTTATAGATAAATTATAAGTTTTAACGGCATCATTATAATCTCTTCTTGCAACAGCAATTCTGTTTTCTGTTCCACTTAACTCATCAGAAAGTTGTGTAAAGTTTGTTGATGCTTTTAAGTCTGGATAATTTTCTACAACCACCAATAAATTAGATAATGCTTTTGAAATTTCATTATTTGCCTCTATTTTCTCATCTGTAGATGATGAATTTAAATATTTAGTTCTAGCATTTGTTACCTGCTCTATAGCAGCAGTTTCATGGCTTGTATAACCTTTTACTGTATTTACTAAATTAGGAATTAAATCGGCTCTTCTTTGCAATGTTACGTCCAAATTAGAGTATGCCGTATCTACAGTCTCTCTCTTTGAAACCATTCCATTATAGCTTCCAATTAATAAGCCTCCTAATAATAAAACAATAACAATAATTACAATTAAAGATTTTTTCATATAGTTTTCTCCTTTTTTCGTTTTTATTATTATATACTTTAAAAATTTATATTGCAATATTTTTAAAAATTTATTATTCCTAAATGTTCTAATAATATTTTTATTCCTAATAAAATCAATATTACTCCGCCCATTATTTCTGCTTTTTTCCCGTATTTATCACCAAATTGGTTTCCAATTTTTACACCTATTACAGAAATTATAAATGTTATCAACCCTATTGTTATAACAGGCATTACTATGTGTATTTTCAAACATGCAAAAGTAATTCCAATAGCCAATGCATCTATACTAGTTGCTATTGATAAAACTAGCATTGTCTTCATATCTACATTATCATTCCTATTTTCACTTTCCTTATCAAAAGCTTCTTTTACCATATTTATTCCAATTCCAACTAATAAAATAAAAGCAACCCAGTGATCCACATATGTTATAAATCTTTCAAACGTAGTCCCTAAAAAATAACCTATAACTGGCATTACAGCTTGAAATATTCCAAAATACAAGCCTATAATTATAGCCTTTTTCCAGCTCATTTTTTTCATTGCCAATCCCTTACAAACAGAAACTGCGAATGCATCCATTGCAAGTCCTATACTAATTAATAAAATTTCTATTGCTCCCATATTATTTTTCTTTCCTCCTAAGTTAATATTATATATTCTTGCAAAACACAAACTATTACTGCCCATTTTAGTAAACAGTAATAGTTCTAGTATAACACATTTATTTACAACAATAAAGTTTATTCGTAATCTAAATTATATGTTTCTTCTATCTTTTGTCGTATATTTGTTCTTCTCTTTTGAATTCTCATCTTTGAAATGTTAAATTCTTGCCAGCTTAATGTTTTTTCATTTTTCTTTATATTTATTAAGATATTCTCAATTGCTGTTTCTTCTTTTAAATCTATATTCTGGTCTTGTAGTTTATCCTCCAATATAATATAACTATCTTCACTTGCAATATTTGATAAGTAATTATAGTCAATTGATCTAATGCTCTCTCTTGTAAGATTTCTGTTTACAATTATATTTTCAATATTCATAAGGTTTGCCACACAATAAGCTCCAATGCAAATACCAAAGCACCACTTCATAAAATCAAACTTATCATCAAGAATATATTTTACGATTGGAATAAATGCAATTATTTCGATAATTAGTATGATATAAACGAACATTCTTAAATATGTTAAACCATATTCCATCTCATACATATGCATTCTGTACATTGACGATATTGCAATTATGATAGTAAACACTACTAACATAAGATTTAGTATTTTTATGTTTTTTTCTTTTTTAGCATTATATCTATTTGATATTAATATTACTGCCAAATTTATAAAAGATACAAACATCAATTGGAAGAATCCGCTTCTTGCATAATTTGCGTAATCAAACGAATCTTGAATATTTATTTTAGCAAATAAGGACTGTATTTGTATAAAACAGAATACCAAGTATACAATATTTAATGTTACTAAAAGCATTTTAATTGTAAAAGTATCTTTTACTTCTATTTCTCGTTTATATTCATCTTCTTCAAATTCATCTTGAACTTTCAGAATAAAGCTTAAGAATAAGAAGTATACCATTACCATAATTACTATTCTCAAAATTAGATTAAATATATTTGCTGTATTAATATGCGTAAATATACGCTCTATGCCAGAAAATAGATTTGCAAATATTGAATCGGCTGATGATAACAATATTAATACAATTCCAACTACAACACAAACAATTAATACTGACTTAGCAATTTTCTTAAAATTTACAGTTTTCTTTTTTACAGATAAATGTTCATTTACAACTTCTTTACTTAATTTCAATCCATCTTGCCATTCTCCCACAGTATCAGTAAATAGCAATCCTGTCTTATATAAGTAATTAGTTAAAGTACCTTTTTGATTAGTTAAAATTACATACATTATAAAATTTAAAGCAAATATTACAAATATATTTGCAACATAAAATGTTCTATTAGCAAATACAAAATAGGTACTACTTAGCAATACTATTGGAACCATAAGCCATAAACCAGCTTTGTTCTGTATCTTTTCCTTTTTATTAAGCACAAATAAAATAATTCCATTGCATACAATTTCAAATATTAGCATTGAAATTCCAATTTGCTTACCATAAAATAAAATTGACTGTATAATCGATAATATTAAACTTCCTATAATCTCCATAATTTCTACTACTCCTTTAATTTGATTGGTAAAAAATTAAATTTTGGCCAGGAAAATAAAATTTAAAAGGCAAGGGCGCATACTTTGTGTATATAACCGCGTTTTAAATGAAATTTGACGTAGCCAAAATTGTAATTATTTGCCAATATTCTTTTCATAATCCAATATATCTCCCGGCTTGCAATCCAATACCTCGCAAATTTTCTCTAATGTTGAGAATCTTATTGCTTTTGCTTTATTTGTTTTTAATATAGATAAATTAGCAGGTGTTATTCCAACTTTTTCTGCTAGTTCACCGGAGGACATTTTTCTTTTTGCAAGCATTACATCTACATTAACAATAATCGGCATATCTCTTCTTCCCCCCATTATATAGTAAAATCATTTTCTTCTTTATACTCAATTGCCTTCTTATATATTTCATTAAGTATTTTTATTCCAAGCCCAGCAACAACAAAAATTATTGCTAAAATTGTTAAAGAAAACAGTATATAGTATATAAATTCTTGAAAATATTTTGTTATTGTTGCTATAACAAATACTACTGTAATAAAATATATAGTGCTTATCACAAAACAATTTATGCTTACAGTATTCAGTCTCTTTACATTATCTTCACAAAATAATTCATTATCTTTTAAATGTTGAAAGATTTTTATAAATTGATAAATAATAAAAAGTGCAATAATTCCAGTAGCTATAATCATTATAAATAGAATAAGACTTGCCACACTTTTTTCTACATTTTCCATGCCTATTAGCTCGATAATAACTTTTACAATTGTTTCGATTACTAGTAAGTCAACAATACTGATTATAGTAAATAAACCCTTTAATCCAACTATAACTTTAGATGATAAACTTTTTTCTCCTAAAATTTTCATATTAACACTTTCCTTTCATTTTACATGTTTTATATGAGTTACTCATTTCTTTGTTCGGCATCAGTATATATTATATATTCTTGTTTGTCAATACTTTTTTATTGTTTTTCAATAATTGTTTTGCTTTATAATAAGCACATATATATTTTATATGTGCTATTTTTTATTCTACTCTATTAAATTATTTTTATCAATTTAAATCCAGTATAATCACAGCTTACCATTTTATAGGCTACATTATTATAGTTTCCATCAAAAACATTCATATGACTTTTTCCATGCAAGTGACCATATAAGCAATATTTAACATTATATTTTTCTAATATTTTCGTAAATTCGCTATTTTTTAGTTCTTTTAATAATGGTGGATAGTGCATGCATACTATTATAGGCTTATCTTCACCATACTTTCGAATTCCATCTATTATAGAATTTTCTAGTCTTAATAGTTCTCTATCTTTTATCTTTTTATCGTCAATATTTTCTGAAACCAAATTCCAGCCTCTAGTTCCTGCAATTATATAGTTCTCAAATTCATAACTATTATTATATATAAAATCTATATTATTAAATTCTTTTTCTTTTAAAAATTCTCTCATTCTCTTCAATGTAGTCCACCAAAGGTCGTGGTTTCCTTTTAATAAAAGCTTTTTCCCAGGCAAATTATTTATAAATTGGAAATCTTTATATGTGTTTTCTAATTTCATTTCCCATGAAAAATCACCTGTCAATAACACTAAGTCTTCTTCCTTTACATTTGTTCGCCAATCTTGACTTATTTTTTCTTCATAATTATTCCACCCAAATATATCCATCGGTTTATTGGTGTTGAATGAGAGATGCAAATCTGATATTGCATATATCGACATCTTTATTTCCCCTAACTAAGAGTTAAATTTGGTATAGCATTTAACTCAAGATTTGATTTATTTCCCGCCATAAATTCATAATACCCTGCAGATGCAATCATAGCACCATTGTCTGTACATAATTTTAACTCTGGATAATAAATATCTATGTTTTTTTCCAATGCTAAATCATCGAATTTTTTTCGTATATAAGTATTAGCAGAAACCCCGCCTGCCAAAACTATTTTGTTTACATTTGTTATTTTCACGGCCTCTTCTGCATGATTAACTAATATCTCTGCAACCGTTTTTTCAAAGCTTGCTGCTAGATCAGCCTTATTAATATCAGGTTTATTATGATTTAAGTTTATAACTGCTGTTTTTATTCCACTAAAGCTAAAATTCAAACTATCAAAATGCGTTTTGGGTAAATTAATATTTGCTTGTCCTTGTTTTGCTAACTTATCTATTTTTGGTCCTCCTGGATAACCTAAACCAATTACTCTAGCTACTTTATCAAAAGCCTCGCCAACAGCGTCGTCTTTTGTTTTCCCAAGCACTTCAAATGTATTATAGTCTTTTACTAATATTATTTGTGTATTTCCACCAGACATCATCATACATAGAAAAGGTGGTTCTAATTCTTCATGTGTAATATAATTAGCTGCTATATGTCCTTTTATATGGTTTACTGCAACTAGGGGTTTATTTAGAGCATAACTAAGTGCTTTTGCATATGATACACCAACTAGTAAAGCTCCCACAAGTCCTGGTCCGTATGTACAAGCAACTGCATCAATATCATTAATATTAATGTTAGCATCTTCAATTGCTTTTTTCATTACATTTGAAATTGCTTCCACATGGTTTCTTGAAGCAATCTCGGGTACAACACCACCAAATTTTTCATGTATGCTTATTTGCGTATCTATAAGATTAGATAAAATTTTTCTTCCATTTTTTACTATTGATACTGATGTTTCATCACAACTTGATTCAATTCCGCATTATTAATATGTCTTTCATTTTTCTTCACTTTCTATTTCTATAATTTAAAAATTCCAAATAAAGCTGATACCATCGAATAAATTCCTGTTGATACAATATTTATTACTGGACTTATTATATAACTTATTAGATTTGTTACCCATAATACTATAAACACAATATAAAATATTTGTGCATTATTTTCAAACCATGTTTTTGCATTATATGGTAAAAAATGCATTAAAATTTTCGAACCATCTAATGGTGGTAGTGGTATTAAGTTAAATACTCCCAATCCAATATTCACACTAATAGCCATCTGTAATGTTAAACCAATCAACATTCCTGTTGTTGATAGTATGAAAGTAGGTGTAAATGTAGTTATTGCAAATAATATTATTGTTAGTACAATTGCAATTATTAAATTCATCACAGGTCCTGCAAGAGCAACTAGTGCTTCTTGTGCAGACATTGATCTTTTTCTATTAAAATTAGCAGGATTTATCTCTACTGGCTTTCCCCATCCAAAGTGTGCAAATATTAGCATAAAGAAACCTACTGGATCAATATGCGATAATGGATTTAAGTTTAATCTACCTTGTCTTCTCGGAGTATCATCACCCAATTTGTCGGCAACAAAAGCATGAGCAAATTCATGAAATGTTATTGCTACAATTACTCCTGGCAAAGTAAGTAGTAGAGCTAATAGTTCCATAGGATTTTGTATATACTGGACTATTGTGCTTACTGTAAATATTGCAATTATTATATATAATATTCTTTTATCTATATTAAACATATTATCAACCTTTCAATTTTTATGTTTATATTATATACTAGAAAAATGAATATGTAAATATTTTTTTACTTTTATGTTACTCTTATGCACATTTCAAAATGGTTATATCTCTTCATTTTAGCTTTACAATGTACATTTACTGCGTAATTCTTTTGCATGTGATAATGATATATCTGTTATCTCTCCAGATGCAATTCTTGCTACTTCTCTAATAGTTTCATCTTCATTCATTAATTTTACTTTTGTATTTGTTTTATTATCTTGTACTTCTTTATAAATGTAATAATTATAATCCCCTTGAGCTGCAATAGTAGCCAAATGCGTTACTATTATAACTTGGTGTTTTTGCGCTATCTTTTTTAATTTGTTTCCAACCGAATTTGCTGCTTTTCCGCTAATTCCAGTATCAATTTCATCAAATATTAAAACAGGAACTTCATCGATATCTGATAATACTGTTTTTATAGCTAGCATTATTCTTGACATTTCTCCACCAGAAGCAATTTTATTTAGCTTTTTCTCTTCTTCTCCTAAGTTGGTAGTAATTACAAATTCAACATGACTCTTCCCATTTGGTGAAAATTCTTTATCTTCAATTATTTTTGCATTAAACCTTGCATTTTTCATTTCTAATTGAGCAAGTTCTTGGTTTATTTTATCATTTAATACTACAGAATTTGATTTTCTTAATTCTGTTATTTCTTCACATAATTTTTCCATTTCAATTGTTATTTTATCTATTTTTTCCTTTGTCTTTCTATTTTCCTCATCAAGATTTTCTATTCTATCAATTTCATTTTCTAATTTTTCTTTATATTCTATTATCTCATCTATTGTATTACCATATTTTCTTTTTAATGAATATATTTCATCCAATCTTTCTTCTATTTCGTTTCTTTCTTCTTCATCAAAATATACATCTTCTTTCATTGACGAAATATCTCTTGCTACCTCTTGAACCTCATAATAAATGTTTTTCATTTCTACTAATTTTTCACCATACTTACTATTTACATTTTCTATCTTTTCAAGCGCTCTTATAGAATCATTTATAACATCTATTATAGTTCCTTCTAGATTATTACTAACATTGTTCAAAGATTCAGCAACTTTCTCTGAGCTCATTATTATTTTTCTTTTTTCTTCAAGTTGTTCATCTTCTCCTCGCTTTAAATTTGCTGATTTTATTTCTTTGTATTGATACTCTAATAAATCTAATTTTCTTTGTTTTTCTATCTCATCACCATAATTGTTTTTTAATTTTTTATTTAGTTCTACATATTCATTATATAACTCGCAATACTTTTCATGTATCTTAAACATTTTTTCACCAACAAATTTATCTAGGTATCTAGTATGAAATTCGGTATCCATAAGAGTCTGATTATCATACTGTCCATGAATATCAATTATATTTTTCATAAAGTTTTTTAATTCGCTTACAGGCACTAGTCTTCCGTTTATTTTGCATATATTTTTTCCAGCTGTATTTATTTCCCTTGATACAACAACATTTCCATCAATTGAATTTGGATTTTCTGGTAAATATAACGCAAGCTCAACAAAAGACATACTTTGTCCTCTTCTTATCATATCTTTAGAGAATCTTCCTCCAGCAATTATTCCTAAAGAATCTACTATTAATGTTTTTCCTGCTCCAGTCTCACCAGTTAAAACATTTAAACCTCTATTTAAATCTATTACTATATCATCAATTATTCCTATATTTTTTATATGCAATGTAGTAATCATATCCATCAGCCTCCAAATTTTTGTTCGTATATATACTACATTTTATTTTTGATTTTGTCAACACTTTTTACAAATTTTTGTTCGCGATTTATCGACATTTTTTGTGGTGACCCCTACGGGTGAATCTACCCGCGTCGATCAAAGCGTCCACTGGACGCTTTTTCCCCTCCTTTTCGATTCCCGTTTAATTATTTTTCTTTCAAAAAAAATAAGCTATTAAAGTAATAGCTTTTTTGTGGTGACCCCTACGGGAATCGAACCCATGATTAGTTTTAATGGTTGTATATAGTTTTATAAAAGTGCTGTATCTATCTAAAAATCGGCGTTTTTACTAATGCAGTTTATATAATGTTTCTTAATGTTTCAAAACTTGAGTGGGAAAAAAGTGGGAAAATCTGTTGTTAATTTTTTCCATATATTTGTTTCCCGTTAATCAATCCTATTAAATATACTTTTTTTGTAGCATTGAAATTACTAAGCAACAACTCGATTTCTTTCCTATTAAACATTTCCTTGTTTTCTATTATTCTATCTTCTATTATTTTTTCAACAATATTTCTATTTTCCATAAGTTCTTCTCCTTTTTCTTGGAGAAACGCGTTTCTTTTTATGATTAAATTATATAACAAAAATCAACAAAGTCAAGAAAAACCGTTCGACAAAGCGTCCTCTGGGAGTTGCATCTTTTCTTTGATGTATAAAAATTGTACAATTATAAGATACTAATTTAAGAGGTATGCTATGATTGTATTTAATATTAAGAAAATAAGAGAAAAACAAAATATCAGTATAAGAAAATTGAGCCAGCTAGCTGGACTCTCTAGAACTTATTTAAGTAACTTAGAAAACAATAAACGTGTTAATCCAACATTGTCTTCGCTATCTGCTATATCAACTGTACTTAATGTTGATATCAAAGAATTATTTTACTCTGATATTGAATTAGATAAGCTCAAAGAAGAAATGTATGATAGAATCAATAAATTTGGAATTAATTCGCCAGAGACTCTTGAAATTAGTAAAATAATTGATTTATTAATAAATATAAATATGAGGAAGCTATAATGCTCCCTCAATTATTTTGTCTATGTATTTATCTATTTGCATACTCTGCTCTATTATATCTTCATATCGGCTATCATTTTTTATCATTAGTTCAAGCTTTTCCAAATCTTCTTTCATAAGCTTGTCCTCCTTTTTAATATAATAACAAATTTTATGTGAAAAGTCTGTCGAAACTTGTCAAACAGCTAAAAACAGGCAAAAATTCAACGTATGAGAATGAGTTTTAAGGCATTTTAATTATTTTAGGATATAGTTTGTTGTCTAAGATTTAACGCATCCTTTCGCTATAGCGAAATTGGCATAAAAAAAGAGGTAGGATTGCTCCTACCAAAGTTTATTTGAATAACTTATTGAATGTATTCTTTCCTACTATTCCATCTTGTGATAATCCATTTCTTTTTTGAAATTCTCGTACTGCATTTTCTGTTGCATTTCCGAATATTCCATCTGCATCTATGTCGAATGAATGACATACTAACATTGCTTGAATTAAATATGTGATATTTCCTTCTGCTCCTATTCGAACATTTATACAAGCATTGTAGGTGTTAGTTCCAAATATTCCATCGACAGCTAACCCTCTATGATATTGTTTATTTAATTCTGTCTGTAAGCCCTTAACTAGAGCCTTCTTAGTCTCGTTTCCATAAATGTTATCTACAGCAATATTCAGACCGTATTTATCATTTAAAGTTGCTTGTATTCTTGCGGCGTTGCCTTTATTTTCATTTTTTTGTGGTTGAGATATAATTTCATTGCTTGCCTCAGAATTGGCAATCTCATCGAATGGAAATTTGTTTCCAGGGCAAGATGTAGCACATACATCTCTATGAGCCTGTACTGTTGTTATATTGTACTTATTCTTTAAGTATACAACTAATTCCTTTCCAGCTTGTTTTTGAACTTCTGGCATATCTTCTTCCATGTAGTTACCTTCAAAACATACTCCTATTGAATTATAGTTTGAGCCATATGCATGAGCTCCAACTTTATCTTCTGGACGAAGTCTGTATATTGTGCCATCTTTTCTAACTAGAAAATGATATCCTGCTCCAGCCCAACCGTTAGCAAGATGCCACCTGTGAATATCCTCCGCCGAGCACGTTTTAGCATCTGCATGATGTAAAATTATTCTTTGTGTTGCTTTTCTTGTCAACATATCTTTGAATTGTAAGTTAGTTTCAATTATTTCCATCTATTTATCCTCCTTATTTGTAACAACTTTTTGACCTAGCAAATATGTACCAATAACACCTTGAATAACAGCTATTATTTGTACTATTTGAATCGCATATGGTATTGTTATGCCATCTACAGCATTAATTCCTGCAACTAATGCACTTATAATTGCTAAAATATTTGTAGCATATTTTGCTATTTTCTTTAATTTTTCCATAATCTTCCCTCCTTTAATTATGTGTTTTCTTTATTAAATAATTTTCTATATCTCCAATTGCTTGCGTTACTGGACCATCACAGCCTTGCTCCTTTAGTCCTTTCAGACAGGCTAATTGAGCCTTTAACAAAATTAATCTTTCTTCTTTACTATCAGCAACCTCTCTTTTGAGATTTTCCGTTTCTTTTTCAAGACTCTCTATTCTTTGTGTATTAGCACTTATTTTATCTAATACAGTTTTCTTTACAAAGTTGTATATTGCATAAAAGAAGCCTGCCAATGTTGACAGACTTCCTATTGCTATAACAATTTGACCTATTGTTATATTTTCCATAGATTATTCCTCCGATTTTTCTTCTGTGCTTGCTATTGTTTCCTCTGTTATGTCGTCAGTTTTCTCTGCATAAACTTCTTCTGCTTTTAGTACTAATGAGCTATATTCTTCGTCACTAATCTTGTTCATCGCATAAAATATATTTAGCTTATTCTCAATTTGCTCCTTCTCTACATAATATTTCTTTTCAATTAATTTTAATAATAATTCTGATATTCTCATATTAATTACACCTCTTCTTTCAAATCATTTTCTAAATTATCTAGCAATAAAGCACTTGTCTCTGTTGTATTTAGCAAGTTCTCTATATTGCTTAATCTTTCGTTATATTCTTTTGCTTGATTATTAAACATTGTTTCAATGTCCTTTTTGTATGTTATGTCTAGCGTTGCTAATTTGTTGTCTACACTAATGTTTGTGACATTCTTATATGTATATAGTATTTTATCTATTACAGCTTGTTGCTCTGGAGTATATGGAATTATTTCCTCTTGCTCTAATGGAATCTCAAAAAGTAGATTGTTCTCATCTATATATTTTTTAAAAGTATCTATATCAGGGCAAATTTCTTTACTTATTTTTATATAAATTGTTGAACGATTATCTTGATTTATACAAAAACCTTCTTCATTTACTTTTTGCTGCCAAAAGCTTGCCCAATTCTTTTCTTTAAATTGATTACATAAGGCTCCAATAGTTTTATATTGGTTTTCACTTTTTACAAATTTTAGTCCTGTATAAATATCAAAACAATTATAATTCTCCGTTGAATATGCTCTATTCATGCCCGCCGTATTTTTATATTCATTGCCATTAATCGATATTCTCTTATTATGTATCCCATCTTTAGCTAAATAACTACCTTCGTAAAGTTTTTGTCCTTCTGCAAGTGGGAATAATATTTCTTGTTCTTGATGAATTTCATACAATTCCTCTAAGTTTAAATAATCTCCTTCTAGTATCATTGTGCCTTCTGTTATTATTGTAGTTCTTGAACTATTAGTATATTGCTGGGTCACATATGCTAAAGTTTTTTCTTTATCAGTTTTGAATTTTACTATAAATTCATTTGTATCTTTCTTTTTGTTTGCAGATAGCAATTCGCTTGTTCCATCTTCATAAATTGCCGTAAAATTTATGTTATTCTCCGTAGTAACATTTGATTTACATTTTAAAATATATGTATATTCAGTTTTTTCTTTAGTTTTTGTTGGTGCAATAATTAAAGGTATTCCGCCTGTTGTAAAACTTACGTTTCCATTTTCATCTTTATATATAATTTTTGAGTAATTAGTATCATTTATAACTTTTTCTATTTTATACAAATTCTTGTTACTTATTGTTACTCCGACGCTTCCACAATTGTAATCAGAATAATTTGTCGCTTTTATACCTTCTTCTATTTTTATACTATCAAGCATTTCTTGATATGTAGTACTTCCTCCAGATACCCAAACATATGCCAATAAATATTTAGCCGTATTACTTGTCGTGACTGTTAAGTTAGTTGCCATTTCACTGCCACCTAAATTTTCTACCTTTTTTGAATAATTTGGCATGTCGTTAGAACATGCAACAGTTAACATATTTTTTATTTCATCATATTTTTTTGAAATAGAATAAATTGTATTAGCTTTACAAGGAACATACACAGTTTTATAAGTGTCGCTTGCCTTTATTCCTAGAGTATTATTTGAAATTGCAGTATCAAATATACAATTTGTATCATTTTTATTAAATAAGTTTATATTATCTCCTACATTCTCAATTTTGCTTGGATATTCTGGACTTGGAGAAACACCGAATGCTTCATAAGACATATTTTCATTATCAATTGTTAGAATTATTTTTGTATAATCAACATAATTCTCTATATTTCCTTCATTGTTTTGTGTTGCATAAAGTCGAACAAATAAGTACTCTTTCTCGTTTTCCAGTTCTGATGGTAAATTAAAAGTTATTGTATAACCACTTACTGTAGATTCCCCTTTTACTTCTCTGTTTGAATAGTCACTACTACCTAATAGTACTCCATATTTCGGATTAAGGTTAGCATTCGACTTTGAAAAATCCATCTTTAGCCTAACTGTTTTTCCAGCATATTCTCTAATATTCTTTTCAACTTTAAAAATTGCATAAGAAAATGTTTTAGCTGTTAATATTATTCTTTCTCCTGTATTTATTATCTCTTTTTTTGCATTGCTTATAAATTGTGGTTCTACTGTATTATCAAATAAATTCTTTCCACTTCTAGTTTCCTGCCTACTCCAACCTCTTAACTTCCACTCAAAATCCATATTTGAGCTATCTTCAAGATGTATGTTATTACCACTTGCTGTTCCAGTTGGTATTTGTGACTTCAGCAAACTATTTTCTTTTTTTATTTTAGTCAACTCTTCATCAACATCTTTTTTATTCTGTGCTATACCCTCTGCATTTTTCTCTATATTTTCCCTCTGTGTTGTTTGTTCTTCTTGTATTGCTGTTATAGTTTCATTATTTTGACTTGTTGTTTCTTTTAATTTTGTTATATCTGTTTTATTATTTTCATTGTCTGCTTTTAATGCATCTACATCTGTTTTTATTTCTGAATTGGCTTCTTCTAAATTGTTTATTTTTTTGTTTACACTTCCAGCATTTTCATCTAGCTTGTCCCAGTTTTCATTTAATGTTTTTTCAATATCAAAATTATTTGTATTTGTCGTTGGATTGTCCTGCTTAAATAATTTTAAATTAGTTGTTTCGCTCATTTTAAACCTCCTATGCTGTTCTTTTCCACATATAGCAAGTTATGTATGGTTGCAATAACGACAGTGATGTAGAACCTGCAGACTTTGTTGTTTGTTGTCCTGATGCAGAAATTGTATGAGTGTGTCCTGCACCTCCACCTTTACTCTTTGCAAAATTTTCCACGTTTCTTAATGTTTTACTCCAAGCAGTAGCTACAGACAACGCATTAGCCTCCACTGATTGTGCAGAACCTCCGCTAGTCTGCCAAATATCATGTGTATGTGCGGGTATTTGATTTACTGTTAGTACTGTACTTCCAGTGTTTCCCCCGTGATTATGACTTGCTATTGTGTGAGTATGTGAGATATTTGCAGTTTTTGAACCTCCAGCCTTTTCGACTGTTTTAAAGTCGTTGTCTGATGCATCGACTCCAACAGGTACTCTTCCACTTCCCCATAACACCCATGTTCCAAATCCTAAATATGTGGCTGGATTAATATTTGTTGTTTCCATTCTTATATGTCCAACCGGATTTTCTGCTCTTTTAGCTTCTAGAATAGCATCATTTATAGCCATTTTTATATTATTTTGAAAAGTATCAAACATTTCTTTATTTAATTTCGTTTTACCATTTTGAAAGTCAATTTCAATCATTTTTTTCTCCTTTCAGCGTTTCTATTTCTTTCTTTAATTCTTCTATCTGTGCTTGTTGTTCTTTTACAATTGGATATAACACCGATGTCATTGAATAGTTATCAACTCCATCATTGTCTTCACTTGTTATCTTACTTGAATAATTAAAATTATCACCAATTACAAATCCAATGTGCTTTTTCTTGATATCATCTTGACTCTTTAAATTATACTTGTATATATCTGTATTATTTAAAATATCTATTGCTTCTTCTAATGTTAATTTTTCAAAGTTTTTCTTTTGACTTTCTAGTGATGTATTAACAAAAGATTCAGCATATACATTTCCATGAACAAGCAATTTCTTAAAGATTGAAACAAGAAATCCCCAATTTGCATTGCCGATTTGAACTCTTCCCTGTGTATTTGCTGCATAAGTTCCATTGTCGCCAGTTGATACATTGTACCAAGTATAAATTGGTTGAGTTACCCCATCATCATCATTCTTTCCTAACCCTAAGAAGTATGCATCTTTATCTATTGCAATTAGCAATCCTCTTTTAGATGAATCTGTCTCAATACCATCAGTTCCTATTTTTCCAACATGCACATTATTAAAATAATAATCTGTCCCGTTTTTATCAATTTGCATTAATATATTCCCTTTACTGTCTTTTGACCTCAGATAATTATTTTCTCCAACATCTATATTCCCTGAAAATGTTCCATTTTTAGCTTTCATATTTCCATCAGGATCAACTAAGAAATTCCCGTTTGCTGAAACAGTTCCGTTGATATTGATTTTCTTGGCATCTATTGATACCGACTCAGCACTTTGATTAATTTTTGAAATAATTTCATTGCTTCCAACCTTCTTTCCAACCACAGAAGTTATATTATCCGTTGTTTGTTTGATATTAGAATATTGTTTTGTTGCACTTTCTTTTGTTTCATAAGTTTTACTTACTGAACTCGTAATCTCGCCAGCTTTTAAACTTATAGCACTATTCATTTCTGTTGTTGTGCTGTAATCTTCTAGCTTTTTATTTACTGATAAATCTATTGATTCCTTTGTTTGTTTAATCTCGCTATTCATTTCTACTTTTGTTGCAAAAGTATCTGAATATGCACTTTTTATTACATATTTTGCTTTTATTTTTGCTGTATAATTGTTTATTGTAATTGTATTAGTTCCTTCTTTTAGAGATATTTCAAGCTTTCCTAAGTTTTCTACGCTTTCCTTTGCTTTCGTTAACCCACTCTTATTTACTCTTCTAATAACCTTAGCTTGTCCATTTTCTAAAACAAATTCATCGCATACTTCATTATTTTGTCTTAACGCCTCTGTTATTCCTAATGAATATGTCTTTATATTGTTATCTTTATCAGTTACTCTTATGAGGTCATCTCCCTCTAAATACAAATTGTCATTCAATGTTAATTTATCATCTAGCAATAAATAATTAAATACTGTATTGTTTCCATATATATGCAGTTCTAACAAATTGCCTTCTATGCAGTTAGCTAAAGCTACAGTCTTTATTCCTTCCGTTGTTTGAGTTAGGTCTTCTATATCTGATACTTTTTGAGATATGCTATCAACTGTTTGTTCTACTTTTGTTAGTTTTTGACTTTGGTCTGATGTTTCTTCAACTAATTGTTCGATTTTTCCTTCTGCTTGATCTATTCTACTTTGAACTTTTCTATTTACAACTTTCTGGCTTTCTTTTTTTACTGTTGTTTCTTCTTTTTGCTTTATCTGTATTTTGCTAGATATTTGTGCAATAAAGCTTCCTTCTAATGACATTTCGCCTTGATAAATAACATTTTTCCCGTCTATAACTATCTTGTCTCCTAGATCTATTGCTGGATCTATTACAGTCTTACCCTCGAAAGTATTTGATGTCAAATCCTTTATTTCGTTGTAGATTTTTTTAACTTGGTCTTCATCAACAATGTACATATTTTCTTGATTTATCCAAAGATTATTTCTTGTGTCATCTCCAAATTTAAAACTTCTTATTCCATCTTCATAAGATACTTTTGAAATTTTAAATTCTTCACCCCATTTATATTCTCCAAATATTTCAAGAGGAATTTCTGTTTCATCTTGATAGAATTTTCTAAAGCATAACTTTCCTTTTCTATCAATACAGGCAAATCCACCAGCACTTTCTGCAATATAACTTATATATTTCCTTGCGGTTACAGTATTATCATAAACAGCTACTTTCTTATCTGAGTTTAAAAAAGAAGTAGAATTTAATTCTACTCCTGCTTTTTTACAGATATCTTGTGCAACTTCTAATAATGTTGCTTCACCTTTTGATATTAATTCACTACCATCATAATTAAATTCAAATTTAATCATATTATCAAGTGCTTTTATTGTTATTGTATTATCATCATTGTCTGTGTAATCATCTACATTATAAATTCCAATTGGTATCATTTCGAAACTACTATCATTACTACTTAAGCTTTTGACTGGTATTCCATTTAATGTTCCTACCAACATTGCATTTACTTCCGCTACTGTTAATGCATGATTGATTAAAATTCCATATTCCACTCTTATTTTTTTGAGAGATTCTGGCATTTTATCTTTATATAGCTTCATTTCAACGTATTGGCTTGGTGTACCACCTAAGCAGAACTCTTCTTCAAATGCATTTCCGCCCTTTTTAAAGTCTAAAATATAGTCTGGATTTACTAATACATCGTCTATGTAAATATTCATTGCACAAACTGTGTTTTCATATATATTTTGTTTCCATTTTTCACTTGTTTCGTACATTAGCTCAACCCCTTTGCTTTATTTACTGTTGCTTTTTGCTGTGCCGTTAATTCCTTTTGCATTAAATTAAAAGACACTTTCCATTTTGATTTGGAAGTGTCTTCATCTAATCCTGTCTTATGCATTTCACTTGTTCTTTTGCTTACTCTGAATTTAGCATTTTCTAACATACCGCCTTTAACCGACGGACATTTTACTGTAACTACCATTGGGTTTTGATATGTTGCTTGTAATAGTTCTTCTGCTTCTTCTTCACTTAAATAGTCCCAAGACATTTCGAGCTTTAGCATTCCGAACTGCTATTGGATTGTCTATTAATGCACCTGTTACTTTTGATGTATAACTATCATTGTCTGTATCTTCTATATTATCTTTATATGTACTTGGTGTTTTCATTATTTTACCATTTAATTTCCATAACATAACTTTATCCTCCTACTAAAGCTTCTATATCTTTTCCAGTTCTTCTTGTTGTGTCTCTTAAGTCGTCTAATAATATTTGTCCCAGTTTTTTATTGCCAACATTTACTGTTAGATAAATTGGTCTATTATTACTGTTTCCTCCATAATTAGATAACACATCTTCAAACATACCTATCATATTATTAGATTGAATGCTTATTGGTTTTATATTAGGACTTGTAGAAGAAATGCCCTGTATTGCTTCTGTGTTTATTGTATAAGACATCGTTCCTGCTAAATTTTCAATCTCATTTTTTACCTTTCCGACATTATCTTTGATTCCTTTAGTCATTAAGTCAATCATGTCTGGCATATATGTGTGAAAATTGCTTAGTGGTCCTTCTTCTGGTTCAGAGAAGCCTAACAAGTTTTTAATTTTGCTTGCAACCGAATTTACTGCACTAGTAACCTTATGTATGTTGTTTTTAATCCCCGAGGCCATATTACTTACTAAATCTGTTCCCCACGTTATTGCATTTCTACCTAGATTAGAAAAAGTATTTTTTATGCTATCGCCCCAATTTAAAACAATATTTTTAGCACCATTTAATCCTGTTGAAATATTGTTTTTTAGAAAATTTACAATGTTATTTACGTTCTGTGATGCATTGCTCCATGCTGAACTAATCTTGTTCTTTACATCATTTCCCCAATTTGAAATTGTCGTTTTGGTATTATTTGACCAGTTTGAAATATCGCTTTTTATTTCTGTGAATTTACTAGTTAGATTATTTTTAAGATCAATAAATGGTTGCTTTACTTTATCCCATATTCCTAGTAGTCCATTTTTTAAACCATCTATTATATATCCACCCATTTCTATCATAACAGTAGATGGTGAATGTATTCCAAATGCATTTTTAAATCCGTCTATGAAAGGCTTAAATATGTGATCATATATCCATTCGCCTATCATTAATGTTTGATCTATTATTCCTTTTAATATTCCTTGAACAATATTTCCTCCGCAGTCTTCAATTTCTTTTTGCCAAAATTCTTTTGACCATTCAAGTGCTTCATTAATCTTTTCTCCTATAACCATTCCAAGATTAACAAGACTGGCACATGCTGAACCCAATGCCTTAAATATTGCATCCACAACGTCATTCCATTTAAAGCCTGTTATAAAATCTATTAAGCCTTGAACAATAGGACTCCAATCAAAGTCTTTGAAAAATGCTGTGACTCCATTAAATGCACCTTTAATGCCTGTACTTATTGTGTCTCCCAAAACTCCCCAATTGGTATTTTTGAAGAATCCATTTATTGTATTAGCTACAGCACTACCTAAACTTGACCAATTAAATGTATGAACAATCGATTGAGCGAAATAAATAGCTGTATTTATTCCTTGAGCAACGGTATTTCCTACTTGATTCCAATTAGTTGTTGCTATAAACCCGTTTAAAAGCTGTGTAATATTCGTTCCAATCTTTTTAACTGTATTTTGTACCTTCTCCCAAGGTATATTGTTCATAGCTTCATTTAGCTTTCCCCCAATCATTGCTCCAACTTCGTACCAATTACCATTTTTTATAGCATCTAATAAATTATTTGACGGATCTAATTTTGAAATATCTCCTATATTAGGACTCGTATTGCCATCATGGTCTCCAACATTATTAATTTCACTATGTACACTTGATAAACTCTTACTTGTGTTCTTAGCCTGTTTTTGAGCATTTTTAAATGCTGACGCACTTGCGTTGGCAAATATATTTACTCTAAATAACGCATATATAACTGATTGAACTGCTTTTAATAATTGATAAACGCAATTTGTTGCAAATTGAATTACTGGAGCTAATGCACTACCCATCGCATATTTCATATACTCAATATTTGCACTTAATTGTTTTGCTTGTGCATTCTGACTTGATAACCAACTTTGAGCACAATTACTTAATATTGAATATATTCCTCTTAATGAAAAAAGAGCTAAAGCATATTTCGCAACTTGCTTTACTCCTGATTTTATACTATCGCCTATATTAAATCCGCTTTTAAACTTTTTAAAAAATGCTCCTATTTGAGTACTAGCATTATTTATTCCTTTTGAAAAGTTTTGAAAGAAGCCCGTAGATGTAGAATCGTCATTCGCTATTTTTTCTTTTTTTTGATATAAGGCATCAAGTTCTACCTCTGCTTTAGCAATATCTTCATCACTTAATGTAATTTTCCCTGATTGAAAATCTCTTATTTTGTTTTCGATTTTATCGATTTTCAAATCTATTAATCTTATTTGATTTTCTGATTCTCCCATGTCGAAAGGATCTGTGTCATACCAATTACCAGTAAATAAATTTTTGAAACCTTCTTTAATTGTTGCCATTACTGGTTTTATTGATGCTATTTTGTCTTTAAGACTATCCCATGGTCCTTGTGATTCACTTGAGCTGCTTACCTCCTTAAGTTCAGTCATTCCGTTCTTTGCATCTTCTAATAATTTATTGTAAGTTTGTATTTCTTTGTTTAATTCTTTCTCTTGCTCACTTAATTTTATATATTCAGTATTTTCCCCTAAATTTTCCTTTACACTACCATCAGTATTTTTATTATCAAGATACATTTTATCTAGATTTTGTTTAACAAAGTCTAATTTTAACTTTCGGGCATTTATTTTTTCTTGTAGACTGTCTATTTGCTTTTGGGTTTGAGTTATTTGTTCTTTTGCATCTTTATTATTGATTTTTATAGATATATCATCGTTTTCAATACTCTTTTTTAAGTTCTTAATTTGCTTTTTAAATAATGGCATTTGTTGTTTTACTGCTTTCTGTAACTTTGACATATCAACGTTTGAAAGTTCTTCTTGAGTTTGTTTTATTGCAGTTTGCATTGCAGGTAATATTTTTTGAAACTCTTTTAATGCTTCTTCTACTTTTGCAGTTACTATTATCTCTATTTCTTCTACAGTCATTTAAATTCCTCCCTTCTTTCAATTTTTTGCATAATAATAGACACTTACATAATGTAAGTGTCTATATTTTATTTTTTAACTTATTAATACATCGATGCTTCAACAATTTTAAATGTAGCTTCTTGCATTGCATCAATTTTATCTGAAGAAACGTATGTGAATATATCAAAATTCTGGCTTTGTCCTGAGCCTAAATCATTTGCATAAACATAATCTTCTTTGATTCTCGAACCATCACTATCAACAGCCTCTATATGAAAACTGAATGACTTTTTATCGTTAGTCTTATTTGTTACTTTGATAGTAAGTTTGGTCTCTGTAAGACCATATCCTCCTTTATTTACTTCAAAGTTTCCCAACTGTACATCTACGTCATTAGCTAAAACTTCTTCAGTACTATTTCCTGTTGCCTTATCAAAATTACTACTAACTTCATTTAGTCCATCCCCTAAAGCCTTCTGTGCACTTAATGTAATAACCATTGCCAAAATACATAAAATGATTCCCGCTACAGCTTGACCTTTGCTAGCTTTCTTGATTAGTGATATTATTGCAAATATTGCTCCAATCAAGCCTAAGATAAAAGATACATTGTTTACAATTGGGATAAATGATGTACAAACTCCTATTATTCCTAATACTAAACTAGCTGTTCCAAATCCACTTTTCTTTTTCTCCATTTAAAGCTCCTCCTTTTATTATAATTATAAAAGAAGTTTAACACATTACATCTGTCGAAGTCTGTCATTTTTTGTCGAACAATATAAATTTATTTTTTTTGCTAACTTTACCCTTTGAAAAGCCTTTTTTGTTCTTCTAAGGTTTGCTCTTCTTCTTGAGTATCAAAAAGTTCTTTATAACTATCTCTAATCAATATTATTTTAGCATTAGGATTCATACAGTTACCTACTATTAATTTGTTGGTTACTGCTTCTTGTAAATCTATTGCTTCTATAAGATTGTCATTTTTTCTTGCTAAATTAGCTTGGCAATATTTCTGTATTTCAGAATATTTACAGTCCCAAAATTCGTTTGGTTTCATTCCTAAATAATATGCTAATATTGCTAAAGACTCAATTAATTCTACTACATTGCTTGATTCTTTTATTCTTGTGTTTATTTCTCTTAAGCTTCTGATATAACCTGTTCTGCCATTTTGCTTACTGCTACTTCTGCTGATTTTCGAATTAACTCGTTCATATTCAGTGTTGATAATGGATTTGATGTCATTTCTTTTAGTTCTTTCTTCGACATCTTCTTTTTGAAAAAACCCTCTTCGTTCAATGCCTCTGCAACTTTCCCATATAAATCATTAATTGTTATGCCATCTGCTCTGCATTCATCTATAAAATCATACACTTCACCAGATGTTTCAAATGCGCTTTTCCCATCCTCATTCTCTGCTAACTTAAATATTATTTTTGATAATGCTTCCATATCTAATTCTGAATATGCTTTTGTAAAAGCTTCTTCAAAGTTTTTGTTTTTTAGTAGATTAGCTATTTCTACTATTTTTCTTGTTTTTAGTACTAAATTAATCGTTTTGTTTTTTGTTTCTATTATCATTTATTTTCTCTCCTTTGCAAAAGAGAGAAGGATTATACCTTCTCTTTAATTAAAATTTTGTTGAATCTCCTTCGACTGGATATCCGTCTGTTTCTACTACTTTTGACTCTTTATATACTCTCATTGTATCTTTTATAAAGTCTCCATCGTTCATTTCTTGACCTGCTATATCAACAGTACATTTTACTGACTGAACTAATGGCTTATTTGCAACTGATGCTGTTGTTTCTGGATATTCTAAAAATAAGAATATTGTTGTATCTGCATCAGCAATCGCTTGAATAGCTTTATGCGTTTTTTGTATAAACATCATTTCTATGTCAACAGTTTCTGCTTTTCTTTTTCCTTTTGCCATTCTTTCTTCTTCTAAATCTAAAGCACTATATGTTTGTCCTTCTTTTAATGTTTTTAGTTGTCCTACTTTTTGAACGTAACCTATATCAGTTCTATCTCCTGTTAATGTTGTTGCATAAGACACTTTCGCTTTCATTGCTACTTGTGGTGTTGTTGTTTTTTCTGTTTCTTGTCCATCTCCCATTTTAAATTCCTCCTTATTTTAAATTAAAAGAGGCCGTTATTGAATTATAACGAACCTCAAATGTTATCGTTATACCGTATTTTTGCAGTATAGAGTCATATACTGCTGGACTGGTATTTGTCCTTATAAAATTATATTCTTGAAGTTTTGTATCAACTTCATCTGTCATTTGCATAGCTTGGCGTTGCTTTTCATTCCAACAAGTTATAGATATTTGGAATGTAGAACGAATAGGGAATGCATTTTCTGTCAAATTCACAGATTTTAAAGGTGTATGTAATTCCAAACAAGGGAACTTACTCGTCGTTGTTGGATTTGTTAGTATTTGTTTGTATTTTAATGAATCTAGCTTGTCATACACTAAATCGCTAAATTCTTTTATACTTAAATCTTTCATTTACATACCACCTTCAGCATTGCTTCTATTTTCTTTTTTACAATATCTGCATTCTCTTCTCTACTTTGGAAACTAGCATCACCCATGAAGTGATTTGCTTTCATTCCATGCGCAATATAGAAATCTACTCCTTGAATGTTTACTATTGGATAGCCCAGTGCCTTTTCCACCTTAGAAACAGGAATGAACCATTCAGTATAGCCACTTTCTATAAAGTGTCTTGATTTTCCCACATGTTCCATCTCCGCATTTGCACCCGTTCCAAAATATTCAAAAAATAGATACGAGACTCCATTAGACATAAATTTTGAAGGGTCCGCATAAACATGCCCCTTCACTTCTTTAGTTGACATATCAACCATTTCGACTAATATACCACCTTCATTATGACCCTTTTCTAGTCTTATTGCATAACCTCGAATGTTTTTTAGTACATCTTCAGTTATATCTTTGGCTATTTGTGGCAATCTCTGAGTTATAGCATTTATATTCTTGAAATTATGTTTCACTTTAATTTTACAACTTATCATTCTTGCACCTTCTCACATATATACAAATAAGTACTTCCAATTTTATTTTTATCGGTCACTTTATATTGAGGCTTAAACTCCTCTAATTCCGAGATATCTTTAAATGATATTCCGTCTCCTTTTTGTATATCATAATCTTTAGTCGTACGAGCTTTATATGTGCTATAATCGACTTCGCCAGTCGATTTTCTGTCTAATTCACTAACATCTTGTTGCGTGTTTAACCAAGCTATACCTTTGTATTTCCATTTCTTTTCAGTTTCGCCGTGGTCTTCTTTTTCTTCATACTCTGATATATATACCTTTGTTAAATCTCGCAATAACATTACTTAATCCTCCTTAGCCCAGATTTTATAATGTCATTTCTTAACTTATCTATAATATCTTCAAACGATGTTGAAATAGAACCCTCGTTTCGACTCGTTAAGCCCTCTGCACCCCTTGACAGATAGATTGCTTTAGTTGCTTTCTTAACATATGGAAATAATTTTTCGTCATTTTTTTGTCTGTTAGAAATATCAGAGGCAATAGAACTAACTTCCTCTAATATTTCTTCTAAGACTTTTTTGTCATCTTTATAATTAGCTCCCAAATCAGCTATTATTTTATCTATATTACTGGTTTCTGCCATTTCTATTGCCTCCTATTTTTAAGCCATTGAAGCAATTGTTGCTATTCCTGCTTTTTTAGCCTTATTTGCTGAATCAACTTCGACAACTACTATTTTTTGTCCAGTTGTCGCTGTTATTTCGTCAGTGCCATTCCATGCTGTATATCCTGTTGTACAAACAGCGTTATATTCTGGCATTGTTGGATTTGCTGCTGTTTTATATTTATAGCTGTTTCCAGAAGTTAATGTAGGTGTAACAGTTAACTTTGTCTTTCCTGTTGAAGTTCCTGCTACTGATGTTACAGTTAACTCTGCAAGTTTAGCATCTGTTACATAGAATATTGTATCTTCCATTAAAGCTTTTGTTCCCTTATATAAGAAATCTTCTAATGCTACAGCATCATCAAATGGTACTTTTTCTGCCTCATATTCTGAAACATAAAATGGTTGAGCAATAGCTCCATCCATCATTACAACAGCTTTTACTCCATCTGGTAATCTTGTTGATTCATAAACTCTAACAGAATCATACATACCAATTGCTTGCTCTTTTGGATCTGTTCCATTTGGTAAATCATCGAGAATTTTTTTCATTCCTTTTCTGTATTCACTATCTACAACAATAACCAATAAATCAGACTCTATACCATCAATAAAGTCATTCTTTAAAGTTCTTGCTTTTTGTAGTAAAGTATCAATAGTATCTTGGATATTATCTTTTGCAGGAACTTCTGTTCCTTTTAATACTTTAGCAAAGAACTCTCTATCTAAATATCTTATAATAGCTGATTGATGATTTACTTTTCTTTTTTCTGCCATACCATCAATTCCATAAAGTTTGACATCCTTTCCTTGTAACTCTTCAACAATTTCTTTGTCTGTATCAATAACAACTTTTACTGGTTTAGCTTTTACTTTATCGCCTTTTCCAGCAGCTCTTGCAGTTCCTTTATCTTTTAATTCTGCATTTACAAATCTTTTATATTCAATCACTCCACCTTCTGGATTTCCAGAACCATTCTTTGCCTTGATTTGTTCTGATATTGCTCTTGATGCAACATTCTCTAGTACTCCACTTAATACTTGTTTTAAATTATCTTTTGTTTTGCCATCTTGTAGCATTATATTTAATGCTTCTTGTGTAATTTCTCCCATTTTTAATTCCTCCTATTTTTTAATAACTTGCTCTAGCTATTGATTTATTTTGTGTATCAATACCTGACTTTTGAGTTGGAGTATCTTCTTTTAGTCTTTCATTTACAGCTTTTTCTACTGCTTTATTAAATGCATTTGAAACCTCTTCTATTTTTGAATTGATTTCTTCTGCTTTTACTGTTTCAAAGTTAAAGAAAGTTAATAAAGAGATATCCAATCCTTTTTCACTTGCTATTTTAGTTGCCTGTTCTTTCAATTTATAAGCATTTAATTCCGCAAGTGCTTTTTCTTTGTCTGTTCTTTCTTTTTGTGCTTGATATTCAAGCTTTTGTTCTTTGTTCATTTTAGCTAACTTTTCAGCTTCGCTTTTTTCACTGTTCATCATTTCTTCCCAGTTTGTTTTTGCCGTATTTATAGCTTTTTGAACTCTTTTATCAAATTCTGCTTGATTCTTTCCATCCTTTAGAAAATCATCAAATGTAACAGGATTGTTGTTTGCTCCTGTATTGTTTTGGTTATTTGCTCCCACTGATTCATTATTTGCCCCAGTATTAGCATTATTTGGATTATTATCTTGTCCTTCCATTCTTTACTCCTTTTGCCCCAGCCATTGCTTAAGCCCCAGCCATTGCGTTTATATTCTGTTGTTCTTTATAGCCTGCAATCAGTAAAAAGGCATAAAAAATAGACGTACGTCTACGTCTAAAATTTATAATTATAAAATGTTAATAACTTATTTATTAATTGAATGCTCCAGTGTATCTTTTAATACTTTATCTGGTGTATCAATTTTATTTGTTGTTTTTATTATTTCATTCTCTATAATATTACAAAATAGCCCTATAAATGGCCTAAATATTGTTATTATAGTAAATATAATCCAATACCAAGTTGGCATTTGTAATTTAATACTTAATATTAAAACTAATAACCACATATTATTTTTCCTCCCTTGTTACTCCTTTTATAGCCCAAAATTGTGCTTCTTCTAATTTTGTTAATGCTAATGATGTTTCTCTGCTTGATTTGCACTTTAAATCAATTTCATCATAGATAATTGAGAAACATTCTCTTATACGTTGTATTCTGTTATTTTTTTCTTCATCTACTGCTAAATATTTTGCTCTATAGTTCATTTTTTCACCTTCTTTCCATAATAAAAGCACCTACTATTTTAAGTAAGTGCTTTTTTTAATTTTTAAAATCTATATTTTTACATATTTTTTCTATTTTTCTCATAAGTGGTGTATTTTTATCTATTTCTTGTTTATCATTCCAAAATTGTGCTTTTAAACTACTTCTTTTTTCTTGTTTAGTTAATTCTATTTTTCTATCTGGATTTTCCATACTATACTTCCTCCAATTTAACATATATTATACCATTTTTATTTTTTATGTCAATTAGTTGAAAGTCTGTGTTCCTCATAAACAATATTTCTCCTCCACCTTCATCATTTAAAGTAGATAAATTTCTTCCTGTTTTAGATTTTATTTTCATTATCATTTTGAAGCTTGTGTCATATACACCTAATGATGAAGATATATAACTATTCCAATGTCCTATTTTTTGTTCATTATCAAATATTGATAATACTTTTGATACATCTTCACTATCTCTTACGTATATACATCTTTTAACCCATCCTTTATATATTGGCATTCCTTTTAATGCATTATCTAAATTCTGTATATATTCCTTATCTTCTTCTGATAAAGTTTCATTATTGTATAATTTTGAGTTAATTTTATAAGACATACTTTTTAGATATTGTTCTAATGATTTATATTGTTCTTCTCCTAAAACATTTCCATTTCTAAAATCTTCACTTGTATAATTACTATTGTATATAATAGTTGAACGGCAGTAATGAAAATGATGCTGTATAGGTGGAAGATTTAAACCTAAAACTAATCCATTACATCTAATTCTTTGTAATCTTAATTCTTTTTGATTTTCTCCATAATATCTATCAAATATATTTTCTTTGTTAATATAAAATTCTTGGTTATTCAAACTATCACACATCAATGTTGTTTTGTCATCTTCTACTGCTATAAATCTAACTTTGGTATTATCTTCTGTTACTGACTTTATGCCTTCCACTTTTGCTAAATTGTTTAATCCTATCATTGTCAAGTCCATATAACCTGATATTTTATCGTCATTTATATTAAGTCTTTGATTATTTTGTCTATTTATTATCGTTTGAAACTCACTAGAATCGATTTTTAGGTCTTTTTGTTGTTGCATATTTAAAATTACTTGTTTATATATTTGTTGTGCATTATATTGTATTGTTGTTTCAATATATTGTTTCCAAGTTAATCCGACTATAATTAGGTTGGTCTAATAATGCAAGAAATAAAGCCATCGGAATTATTGATGACTTTTTCTTTTTATTAACTTCTTTTTGTCCTTCTTCATAATAATAATTTGTGTCTTCATGCATTATCTGCTTTTCTTGCTCTTCAAGTTTGTTTTGTTCTTCTATGTATGCACTATAAATAAGCAATTCTAGTATTTCACTATTCTTTACTCGTGTTCTTTTATATATATTGTTTGCCAGTACAGTAAAGTAATTATTATTTTTTAATAGTCCTTGTTCTTTCCATTGTTCAATGTATGTATTAATTCTTTTTTTAGTTTTATTATCTGCAATATTATAGATATTCTCTGATATAAAATTAAATGTATCAAATAGTTCTTGCAGTCTATTTTGAGTTTGTTTGCTTGTCTTTTGATATATTATCTTCAGTTTTTGCATTTGTTGGTCGTGATACTTCCATATTTTCACTTATATCACCTACTTTTTCATTAATGTTGTTGGATTGATTAGGTTCTTCTGCTTTGACCATGTTTTCTAAATTTTTTTGAATATTCTCTTGGTTTTGTTTGTCCATTTCTGCAAGTTCTGATTCTGCATCTAATCCAAATGGTAAATGACTTATAATTGATTTGTCACTTATTAGTCCTCTTAATTTCAACCAAGAATCTGTCAAACTTTCAGTATCTGTAGGCAAATTACGTATTAATATAACATCAATATCTCTAAAATCATATTCTTTACCTTTTTTTAGATTAATTCTTGCAGTTATCATTTCCCACATTCTTAAATACTCTTTTCTAAATAAATGATGTGCTTGCTGTAATACTTGTTCTAATGGAAAAAACTTTTTTTCTAACGCCGCCGCATTGTCTGCATTCGTAAAACCTTGGTCTGTTACATTGGGCACTCCAGAAATCATAAGAGCCATATCTAAGCATGTTTTTTTATGATTTTCTGATGCAGTATCATTTATATCTTTTATAATCCAATCAATATCCCCGTCTTTATCTGGAGTATAGAATACTTTTGCATTTAAAACAGCTTCATCTTCTTGTACTCTTGCTGGATTTTTTGTCATTACTGTATTGCCATTTTCGTCTTTTTGTTCTTCACCTTTTTCATTCAGTAATGGTATTAGAGGATCGTTTGTTGGTGAAAATCCTGTCACTTTTAGTTTTGCATTATCATTATAGTCGAAAATATTTGCATTATTTTCAATTACTTTTTCGTTTTTATTTATCAAAGTTACAACGTTTTCGAAAAAAGCCATTCCATAAGGGTTCTCTACCGCAAAGCATGGCAGGTCTGTCCACCTTACTGGTTTATTGCTACCATCTACTTCTTCAAACTTATATTCAGCATTTTCAGTAATAACCTTCTTTTCTACTCCATCAATAAATTGCTTTTTATAGTCTTTTGTTATTATTTCTAGATGTGTCTCAATTCCACCTGTCTCTGTATTTTCGTACCAGCATCTCAATAGTCCCACTTTTGTACCAGGTACATCATAGTTCCATATAGCAACTGTATTTAGACTTGAAACATTGGCATATACTTCTTCATTTTTCTTATTTTCGTATACTAATCCATAGCATGCTCCAGTAGTAATATAGTCAAGAACACAGTCATAAAAAAAGCTACCATTGTCATTATATTTTGAAATATAATCAATAATAGCTTGATAGTCTTCCGAATCATTCTTCTCTCCAAAGACTCTTTTAAATATTTTATTCAAAATTCCTTTTTGTGTTTTGTTTATATTTTTTACTTTAAATTGTGGTTCTTTTCCTCCAAAATACCCTGCCGCAATAATACTTATATAATACTCTAATGCAACAACAACATCTTTTTTGTCATACTTTCTCGTAAATCTATCTTGTAAATATTTTCTGTGCATAAATATTGGTAATGCTTTTCCCCATAATATACTTATGTTTTGGTTTATATTTTTTTCGCTTAAAAAATCATCTTTATATTGTATTTTTTCTACAAAACTCATTATTTTTCTCCTTTACATTATATTGTTATAACCAAATTGTAATTTCTTTTGATTTATATATTTTTCCACTGCATATCTCATTGCATCCATCAAATGATTAAAATCATCTATTGGTCTATTTATTTTGTTTCCAAACTTGTCTTCATCCCAAGTATAATTGCTTATTTCTGTTATGAAATTTACACATTTAGGATGTATTATTATTTCAAAATCTTGTATAAATTGAATACCATTGTTTATACTGTCTTTTCCCTTTAACGCTCCTGTAATATGTCTTAAACCTAATCCCCTTAATTCATCTATTGACTTTGGTTCTGCACTATCTGCCGTTATCTTTTCTTTTGAATAGCCCATTTGATTTATTTGGTCATATATTGCTTTGTTACTCATTCCTTTTTGATATATTTCATCATATACATAAATCTTTTTGTTTTTTAAATCTATTGCACCACAAAATAGTGCTGTTGGGTCGTTTGTATAACCAAAGTCTAATCCAAAAGCACTATCTAAGTTTCTTATTGTATTTAATTCAAATTTTTCTTCTTTCCAATTTTCATAAACCAATCCATCGACTATACCCCAATTACCTAAACCAGCAACTTGATATCTTCTAGGATTATTTTTTTTCATTCTTTCGAACACTTTCTTGTCTGCTTCATCTAGCCACTCGTTACAAAGATAATTTGTTGTCATTGCTAATATATCATCATCTTTAGCATCAAAAAATCTTTTCTTAATCCAATGATGTTCATTCCAAGGATTTAATGTTATTGTTATTTGTTTAAATAATCCCTCTGGAACTTCTCCGTCTTATACTTTCATCTATTACATCAAAATCAGACTCTTTCGTTATTTCGTATGCTTCTTCAATCCATAACCAACATAAAACACCAATATCTACTGATATTGATGTTACTTTTAATGGATCATCTAAACCTCTAAAATATATTTTCTGTCCTGTAGGTTTGTATGTCATTTCTAATGGGCTTTCTTTAATTTCCCAGAAATTATCTACTTGTAATCTATGTATTGCCCATTTTAATTCTGTAAAACAACTATCTTTTAATGTTCTAAATGTCTTTCTAATTACGAGAGTGTTAGCTTCTTTATATTTCATCATATTGCATACTATCCACAATGCTGTTGTTTTTGATTTTTTGCTTGCTCTTGAGCCCTTGCACACTCTATATCTACATTTACAGTGCCAATATTCTGCATACCCTTTTCCAACTATACTCTGTAATGATAATTTGTTTATTTGTTGCTGGGCGTTTTTATTTGTTATTTTACTCTGTAATATCATCAGTTATCACCACTGGTATATTCCCAGCCACTTCAACTTTTTCTTTAAATGTACCATATCTTCTTCCAAGTAATTCTGCACATTTGGTTCTATCTTGTAATGAAGCATCTAATCCAAATTGATCTTTTTCTTCCCCTCGCATTACTTTTGTTAAATATTGTAATACTTCATCTTGTGAGGCTATTCTTTGGTTTTCTTTTTCTTGAAGTTTTATCTTTATAAATTTGTCTAGTTTTGACAAGTTTTGTGAACCTATTCTATTAAGATTTTTTCCTTTATAGCCAGCCATTTTACAAGCCTCTGTTGCATTTGCAGTCTCTATGTAATAATCAATAAATCTTTTTTGCATCTCTGTTAATAAATTGTATTCTTCTTCTATGTTTTCATTTTCCATCTGCCTCACTTCCTTTTCTGTATTCTTCTATTAAATATTTCATTACATCTACTTTGCTATAACATTCTTCTTTTTGTTTATATCTGTCTTGTAATTCAATTTCATCTGTTTCTTCGTTATATATTTCTACTTGTTCTTTTTTTAATATTTGATATTTAGTACAATATTTACTATTCTTTTCACTATAAAATTGAAAACTATTTATTTTGTATATTTGTCCTTTTATAGATAAAGCATATAATAGTTTATTTATGTTTTTATTTATATTCATTTTTTTACCTCTCACAATATTTAAAAATTGGCACTCCATTTAATAAAATATTTTCTATTTTTTGTTCTATCTTAATACCTATTTTTTCTTTATATTGTCTCACTATTTCATTTATAAAATCATTACTACTTGCTACTACTTCACATACATCTTCATAACTAAATGTTTTATCTTCATTTTGATTATGTCCATATTCGTATAACCACACATGAGTTAGTTCGTGCTTTAATGTTTTAATTATATTTGCTTGATCTTTTAGTAACATTACTTTTTGAGTTTTATATATCGTTACTCCTAATGTTCCATTATTTTTCATCTCATTATTTATTGTGGCTTCGTCTACTTCTTCTATCGTCCACTCTGTATTGTTTATCTTGAATTTCATACCTTTTCTCTTCCTTCTCACATTGGTTGTTATATCTGCATTGTTCACACTTGTATTTCATACAGTTCGTATAATTAATCTTTTCTTTCATAGTACGCACACTTTGTTATGACTACGTCATTTAAGGCAGATATTCTTATCTCGCATAAGTCCTTATCTTTGTTTTCACAGTTCTTACAATTTTCTTTTACATATTTTTCATATCTTTCTTGATTAGTCATAACAACACCTCTTTCGTTATTTTATAAAATACTAGAAAATGATGTAACTGCACA
>ENA-UPTB01000427-UPTB01000427.1-human-gut-metagenome-genome-assembly--contig:-NODE-427-length-44900-cov-52.686478_pt1 | contig 44900 bp, 25 predicted proteins | sample MGYA00250046_ERZ773369 | MGnify/ENA primary metagenome ERZ773369 (study PRJEB29103, sample SAMN06111938) | human gut metagenome | biome: human gut; feature: ankylosing spondylitis patient; material... | reverse complement strand
GTATACCACGTAGGCTACTGTCCTGAGATAATAAGCCTCTACGAGTCTGCCATGCAGGTGGCAAAGCGCGAGGAGGCATACTCGCAGCAGTCGCTCGCCGGCATCGTGAACAATCTCATCGGCACGATGTATGCCAGAGAGCGCAACATCATCCTGAGCCGCGACCAGGACAAGGTGGACATCATAAACAAGGCTCGTCTCATGATACGCGAGAGACTGGAAAGCCGCATCACCATACAGGAGATAGCAGACCAGCTGGGAATGGGATATTCCAACTTCCGCAAACTGTTCAAGGAGTTCACGGGCATCTCGCCGGCTCTCTACCAACAGGAGCTACGACTGCAGAGGGCACGCGAACTGCTCTCCTCTACGCTGATAAGCATCAAAGAGATAGCCTACAGGCTGAACTTCGATTCGCCCGACTATTTCTCAAGCAAGTTCAAGGCGAAAGTGGGATGCAAACCAAGCGAATACAGAGAAAAGATGGGATAAAAATTAGGATTTGTTAATATTTTGTCGTACCTTTGCGGCATGATTTACACACAAGGAGCAGTTCTACACTAAAAGTTGACGGACTGCTCCATTTTCGTTTCCTTAATTCTAAGGAATACGCATTAATAAATACAAATATATTCAGAATAACAATTATCGATGAACAGTAAATTAGATTTCAAGCCGCAGCTCTTCACCACACTGAGGAACTACAACAAGAAGACTCTCATGGCCGACGTCATGGCGGGCCTCATCGTGGGCATCGTGGCATTGCCACTTGCCATCGCCTTCGGTATCGCATCCGGAGTGACACCAGAGAAGGGTATCATCACCGCTATCGTGGCGGGATTCATCATCTCGCTGCTCGGAGGCAGCAAGGTGCAGATTGGCGGACCTACGGGTGCCTTCATCATCATCATCTATGGCATCATCCAGCAGTATGGCTTCGAGGGGCTCACCATTGCCACTCTGATGGCAGGTGCCTTCCTCATCCTCTTCGGAGTGCTGCATCTGGGCACCATCATCAAGTTCATCCCCTACCCCATCGTCGTGGGATTCACCAGCGGTATCGCCGTCACGATTTTCACCACGCAGATAAAAGACCTCTTCGGACTGAGCATCGACAAGGTGCCGAGCGACTTCATTGAGAAGTGGTGGTGCTACATCTGCAACTTCGGAACCATAGACTGGTGGTGTGCGGCAGTGGGAATACTCAGCGTTGTGGTGATTGCCGTCACGCCTAAGTTCAGCAAGAAGATTCCGGGATCGCTCGTGGCAATCATCGTGATGACCGTGGCAGCACTGCTCCTCAAGCAGTTTGCCGGAGTGACGAGCATCGAGACCATCGGCGACCGCTTCTCCGTGAGCAACGCCATCCCCGAAGCCCACATGCCTACAATAACATGGGACACGATAAAGGAACTGGTGCCACCGGCACTGACCATCGCCGTGCTCGGCGCCATAGAGTCGCTGCTCTCGGCAACTGTTGCCGACGGTGTTATCGGCGACCACCACAACTCCAACACCGAGCTGATAGCACAGGGTGTGGCAAACCTCGCCTCGCCTATCTTCGGCGGCATACCGGCAACAGGAGCCATCGCCCGCACGATGACCAACATCAACAACGGCGGAAAATCACCCATCGCCGGCATCATCCATGCCGTGGTGCTGCTGCTCATATTCCTGTTCTTCATGCCATTGGCAAAGTATATCCCTATGGCATGTCTTGCCGGAGTGCTCGTGATAGTGTCATACGGTATGTGCGGATGGCGTTCGTTCCTCTCGCTGATGAAGAATCCCAAGAGCGATGTCACCGTGCTTCTCATCACCTTCTTCCTCACCATCATCTTCGACCTCACCGTGGCTATCGAGGTCGGCCTCATCATAGCCTGTCTACTCTTTATGAAGCGTGTGTCTGAGGTGACCGACGTGAAGTTGATAGAGAATGAAATCAATGAGGAGAGCGACATGATAAAGGGCAACCTGGAGCATCTCACCATTCCGGAGGGAGTGGAAGTGTATGAAATCAACGGTCCGTTCTTCTTCGGTGCCGGCAACCGTTTCGAGGAAGTCATGGCAGCGTTCGGCGACCGCCCCAAGGTGCGCATCATAAGGATGCGTAAGGTGCCGTTCGTTGACTCCACGGGTATCCACAACCTCACCAACCTCTGCGAAATGAGCCACAAGGATGGTATACAGGTGGTTCTCTCAGGTGTGAACCCTCATGTACACGCCGCCCTCGGCAAAGCAGGTTTCTACGAATCTGTCGGCGAAGAGAACATCTGCAGCCACATCAAGATTGCTCTGGACAGGGCAAAGGAGATTGTGGGAGAAAAGAAATAAGGAAACTGAAATCAGAAATAAGGATAAATAAATCTGTGAGTGCTTAGTGTCCATCAGCCTGCGGCGATGGACACTGGTCTGAAATAAGACACGGATCAGAGTAATCTGCATCTCCCCTTCGGGGGAGAACGTGAGGGGGCTGATGATGATAAACGGAGTAACTTCCTCCTATTCACAACATCTGCCTCCATCTTAATCATATCAGCCCCCACCTAACCTCCCCCGTAGGGGAGGGACAGATACACCTGTTGCTTGATGCTTGATAGTTGTCAATGGCTTGTCTGATTCAGAGTAACCTGCATCTCCCCTTCGGGGGAGAACGTGAGGGGGCTGATGATGATAAACGGAGTAACTTCCTACTATCCACAACATCTGACTCCATCTTAATCAGATCAGCCCCCACCTAACCTCCCCCGTAGGGGAGGGACAGATACTGTTGTGTCTGATTATCAGAGTGTTATCAATATTCAGGGGTAACTTGCATCTCACTGTCTTTGACAGAATCAGAGTAACTTGTTCCTTCCCTTGGGGAAGGTTAGGATGGGTTTGAGAACGAGAGGGGGCTGAAGTTCATTGGCAGAAAGGAACATCCTATAAAGTTCATTGGCAGAAGGGAACATCCTATAACCACTATACATCGCAAGGCATATCAAAAAAGGAAGTGCCATGCACTCATTTTCTTCTAAAGAAGTGTCATAGTATCATTCTCCGTCTATCCAGAGCACTTAAAATACTACAAGCCAACAGGTTAAAGCAATGATACTTTTCTGAATGTTTTACATAAAAGTATCATTGATATATCACAGATGTATCATGCCGTTTTGCACCACCTGAAATCCCCCCACACCGTGGGGAATGAAACCCCACATTAGGGGGTTCTGTTCCCCACGGTGTGGGGGGATTTTCGAGCCTATGGTTTACCCTTAAGGAGTGGCGCATTACGAATGCGCAAATCTTATTCTTGCAATTACCAAAAGTTTCAGATTAAATCGCAAATAATCGGGTTTTGCAAACACCAAAAACAAGTATCTTTGCAAAAAATAGGCTACATCTCAGCATAGCGTCCAAGCAAGCTTGACGCTCTGCATTCGATTTGCACTATCTTTGCCCTCAAAAACCACCTATGCCGAAAACCAGTCATGACATGGCTGCCGGCATCACGAACCTACTAATTCAAACTGACCGAAAATAACATAATCAAACAAATGGACAACAACAAATATTTCTTTGCCGTGGACCTGGGTGCCACAAGCGGAAGGACTATCATCGGAACACTTGCCGAAGGCAAAGTGCAACTGGAGGAACTCACACGGTTTGACAACTCGCTGATTGAAACGGGAGGTCACTTCTATTGGGACATCTTCGCACTATACAACGAAATCATCAAGGGACTGAAACTCGTGGCTAAACGACAGCTGCCGATAACGAGCATCGGTATCGACACCTGGGGAGTGGACTTCGTGTGCATAGGAGAAGACAACGCCATACTGCGCAACCCTATCGCCTACCGCGACCCGTTCACTTTCGAGGCTATGGACGAATATTTCAGCAAATGCGTAGACAAGAAGCGTGTGTATGAAACTACGGGAATCCAATTCATGAACTTCAACTCTCTCTTCCAGCTATATGCCATGAGGAGGGAGAACAATGTGGCGCTCGCCAATGCGAAGAAGATTCTCTTCGTGCCCGACGCCCTGTCGTGGATGCTCACAGGAAAGGCTGTCTGCGAATACACCATCGCTTCGACAAGCCAGATGCTGAATCCACGCACAAAAGACCTCGAACCGGAACTGCTGAAGAGCGTGGGACTGACAAGGGAGAAGTTTGGAATGATGGTGAACCCGGGCACGTGTATAGGCACGCTTACAAAGGAGGTGCAGAAGATGACGGGACTGGGAGCGATACCTGTGATTGCCGTGGCAGGACACGACACGGGAAGCGCCGTGGCTGCTGTGCCGGCAAAGAACGAACAGTTTGCCTATCTCAGTTCGGGAACATGGAGTCTGATGGGAATTGAGACTAAAGACGCCATCATAAACGAGGTGTCGTATGAAAGGAACTTCACCAACGAGGGCGGCATAGAGGGCACCACACGATTCCTGAAGAACATCTGCGGAATGTGGCTGCTGGAGAGATGCCGCAAGGAATGGGGAGAGGACGCTCCCCGCGACTACGCCATACTGACCGCCGAGGCAATGGCTACGAAACCGTTCCAAAGCATCATAAACCCTGATGACAAGATGTTTGCCAACCCAGCCGACATGCAGGAAGCGATAAAGGAATACTGCCGGGAAACGGGACAGCACGTGCCGGAGGGCTACGCCGAGACATGCCGCTGCATATTCGAGAGTCTCGCACTGAGATACCGGGAGGTGTTCGGATATCTCAGAGAGATGGCGGCGTTCCCCATCAACACCCTGCATATCATTGGCGGAGGATCGCTGAACAGGCAGCTCAACCAGTTTACGGCAAATGCCACGGGTGTGGAGGTGCTCGCCGGACCGCAGGAATGCACCGCTCTGGGCAACATCATGATACAGGCGAAGGCGGCAGGCGAAGTGAACGACATTTTCGACATGCGCAGCATCATTGCCGACAGCGTGGTGATGAACCGCTTCGTGCCTGAAGACAAGGAGCTTTGGGACGAGGCTTACGGAAAATATCTGGAGATAAAGAAGAGGAAAGGTTAATGAGGAAACTAAAAAAACAACAACTATAAAAACCTAAAGAATATGAAAACAGAACAAATCACAAAAGCCTATGAAATGGCAAAAGAGCGCTATGCCGCTCTGGGTGTAGATACCGACAAGGCTATCGAAACTCTCGAAAACACTCCTATATCCCTGCATTGCTGGCAGGCTGACGACGTGGTCGGTTTCGAGCGCAACGTGGCAGCTTCCGGCGGTATTCAGACTACTGGAAACTATCCTGGAAAGGCACGCAACATAGACGAACTGCGTCAGGACATAGAGAAGGTGGACTCGCTGCTGGCCGGTAAGTTCCGTCTGAACCTGCATGAGACTTACGGCGAGTTCGGAGGAAAATTCGTTGACCGCGACGAAGTGGGAGTGGAACACTTCGAAGGATGGATGCAGTGGGCGAAGGAGCACAACATGAAGCTCGATTTCAACTCCACATCATTCTCGCATCCTAAGAGCGGCAGCCTCACGCTCGCCAATCCTGACAAGGAGATACGCGACTTCTGGATTGAGCACACAAAGCGCTGCCGCCGTATCGCCGACGCTATGGGTAAATTCCAGAACGACCCTTGTATCATGAATATATGGGTGCACGACGGAAGCAAGGACCTCACCGTGAACAAGCTGCGCTACCGCGAAATCCTCAAGCAGAGCCTCGACGAGATATTGGCTGAAGACCTGCCGGGAATGAAGTCGTGTCTGGAAGCAAAGCTGTTCGGTATCGGACTGGAGGCTTATACCGTGGGCTCAAACTATTTCTATACCGGCTATTGCGCCAAGAACAACGTGATGTATACTCTAGACACCGGCCACTACGAACCGACAGAGAACGTCTCTGACGCCATCTCAGCATTGCTGCTCTACGTGCCGGAGCTGATGCTCCACGTGTCGCGTCCTATGCACTGGGATTCTGACCACGTGACACTCTTCGACGACAACACCCGCAACCTCTTCTCTGAGATCGTACGCGCCAACGCTCTCGACCGCGCCCATATCGGTCTCGACTATTTCGACGCATCTATAAACCGCATCGGAGCATACATCATCGGAGTGCGCGCTGCCCAAAAGTCGCTGCTCTCGGCTCTGCTCGAACCAACGGCAACTCTGCGCCAGTATGAGGACGAGGGCAAACTGTTCCAGCGTCTGGCTCTGCTCGAAGAGGCAAAGACACTGCCTTTCGGAGCCGTTTACGACTACTTCAACATGAAGAACAGCGTGCCTGTGGGCGAGGAGTATTTCGCCGACGTGGAAAAATACGAGAATGAGGTGCTCGCAAAGAGAAACTAAGAGAACAGATTTTCGATATCAAACAATAATATAGCCGGAGCACCAAGGGGAACGACCGATTCCCCTGGCGCTCCGGCTTTGTCACAAACAGGATATTATGGAAATTATCATCGGACTTCTCATCATTGCCATCGGCGCATTCTGCCAGTCGAGCTGCTATGTGCCGATAAACAAGATAAAGAGCTGGAGCTGGGAGTCGTATTGGCTGGTGCAGGGCATTTTCGCATGGATAGTGTTCCCGCTGATGGGAGCGCTGCTCGCCGTGCCGGAAGGTCACTCGATAACGGAACTGATTGCCAACGGAAGCAGCTTCGATATATGGATGACGGTGCTGTTCGGAGCACTATGGGGAGTGGGCGGACTGACTTTCGGACTCTCGATGCGCTATCTCGGAGTGGCGCTCGGACAGAGCATCGCCCTCGGAACATGTGCCGGACTGGGAACCATCATGGGACCCGTGCTCCTGAACATCTTCTTCCCTGAAGAGGATGCGCTGAGCAGACTGACCTTCGCCGTGATTCTGGGCGTGGTGGTGACGCTGGCTGGCATCGCCATAATCGGCGTGGCAGGCTCTATGAAGGCGGCATCGCTATCTGAAGAGGAAAAGAAGGCGGCGGTGAAGGACTTCAACTTTCCGAAGGGACTCGCAATAGCCCTGCTCGCCGGATTCATGAGCGGATGCTTCAACGTGGGACTGGAATTCGGAAAGGGGATAAACTTCGGCGACCTCACTCCCGACATGTACAAGACGCTGCCTGCCACATTGCTCGTCACACTGGGAGGATTCATCACTAACGCTGCATACTGCTTCTTCCAGAATGCGAAGAACAAGACATGGGGCGACTATTCCAAGAGTGGGGTGCTGGCAAACAACATCGTGTTCTGTGCGCTGGCTGGCGCATTGTGGTACAGCCAGTTCTTCGGTCTGTCGCTGGGCAAGGGATTCCTGACCGCATCCGACACGCTGATGACTCTCTCCTTCTGCATACTGATGGCGCTCAACGTGGTGTTCTCTAACGTGTGGGGAATCATACTGAAGGAATGGAAAGGGTGCTCGCAGAAGACCATCGTCGTGCTGATAGTGGGCATCGTGGTGCTCATCATCTCTTCGTTCCTGCCGCAATTGGTATAAGCCTTAGGGGCTAAAAGCAATCGGTCATCAGGGCTTACACTTTTTTGCAAGCCCTGATGACCGATTTTTATTGATCAATTTCTTATGAGAGTTGGGGGTTAAAGACTATTGAGCAAGTCTGCCTTTCCGTCGTTGATGAGCTTTATCACGAGCTCTCCGAAGAGGGTGTTCTGCCATGCGAACCAGGCGCGGGTGTAGCGTGAGGCGTCGTCTTTGTGGAACGACTCATGGATGAAGCCCGTGCCGGCGTCGGTCTGAAGCAGCGTCTGCATACACCAGCGTATCTCTTCGTCGTCTTTCGCCGTGAAACATTTCATCATGACAGACATCGGCCATGGCATGTCGTATCCGATATGCGGACCGCCGATGCCTGCTCCTGCCTTGCCGCTGAAGAAGCAGGGGTTGTCGTCGCTCCACACAAAGCGGCGGGTGTTCTGATATACAGGGTCATCGATGTCTACATCGCCCATATATCCCATACCGAGGAGCGATGGTACATTGGCATCGTCCATCAGGAGACGGTTGCCGAAACCGTCCACCTCATAAGCGTATATCTTGCCGTATTTCGGATGGTCGTAAACGGCATATTTCTGCAGGGCTGCCTTCACTTCGGCTGCCAGTTCGCTGCATCTCTTTGCCATCATGAGGATTTCCGTCTTTCGGCTGCCATACGCCTTGCCTGCACAATGGTGCAGAATCTCAGCTGCCTTGTTCATAGAAGACACCGCCATGAAGTTTGACGGCACGAGGAACGGCAGGATGGTGGCATCGTCTGACGGACGGAACATGGAGGCTATCAGCCCTACCGGTTTCACCGGCGCCCCATAGCCGTCCCATCCCAGGGTGTCGAAGGCGCGGTCGGTCATACGGGTAAACGTGTATGGACCACGGTTCTCCTTACGCTGCTGCTCGATGAAGGTGGCGAGGATATTGTCGATAGCCCGAAGCCAGTCTTCGCCGAAGATACTGTCGTCGCCGGTCACCTTCCAATATTCGTAGGCAAGGCGGATGGGATAGCAGAATGAGTCTATCTCGTATTTGCGTTCAAACACTTCGGGGGGCATCTCCGTGTTGTCCTTATGCCAGCCGGCTCCCGTAGGACCGTCGTTATAGGCATTGGCGTAGCGGTCGATGTTTATACACTTCATCTGTCGGAGTATGACGCCACGAAGCATCTTCTTCAGATTGTCGTCCTTATTGGCAAGGGCGACATAGGGCCACACCTGGGCTCCTGAATCACGGAGCCACATCGCCGGGATGTCGCCGGTATACACGAAGGTGTCGTCGTCGCCATTGGGGAGCACACGATAATGAACGGTGCTCTCAAGGGTATTGGGGAAGCAGTTGGCAAACATCCATGCCAACTTGGGATTCTTCTTCAGGATTTTCTGAACCTCGCGGATTTTCTTCTCGACGGCGGTTGAGGTGAAGAGGCGCTCGTCAACGGGCGGACGCTTCGATTCATATTTTCCTTTGACTGGAGCAACCACCTTGGTATAGCGTGAGTGCACGTCGACGGTGGCGTTCTCTTGTGCCGTCATCGTGGCTGTGGCTGCGAGGAAGGCTATGGTAAACAGGGTCTGTTTCATGATTGTAATATTATTCTTGTTTTGAAATTGTTTCGGGATAAGGATTATCTCCCAATGGCAATCAGGCAGTATGATGACCGGTTGGGGCTATGGGCGGTCGGCAGACTTTGTTCCCCATGCCGATGGCTTGTTGCCCATCTGCAGTTCGAGCACTCCGCCTTTACGGATGTCGTCGTATAGGATATATGACTTGGTGTATCGCTTACCGTTGAGCTTGGCAGACTGCACATAGATATTCTCCTTGCTGTTGTCTGTGGCTACAATGGTGAATGTCTTGCCGCCGGAGACTTGCATCGTGGCTTTGTTGAAGAGCGGCGAACCGATGATGTATCTGCCGCCGGCGGGCTCCACCTGATAGAGGCCCATGGATGACAGGATATACCATGCTGACATCTGTCCCACGTCTTCGTTGCCACACAGACCGTCGGGGTCGTCACGATACAGCTCCGTCATGGTCTGGCGCAGCAGACGGGCTCCTTTCCATGGCTGACCCACATAGTTATACATATACAGCACATGATGGCTCGGCTCGTTGCCATGGGCATACTGTCCGATAAGTCCGGTGATGTCGGGAGATGCGCCGGCTCCGAGATCTCCGGTCACGATGAAGAGTGAGTCGAGTTTCTGGGTGAAACGCCGTTCGCTGCCGAAGAGCTTCACAAGTCCGTGCACATCATGGGGCACAAGCCATGTATACTGCCATGCGTTGCCCTCGGTATAGTCGTCCTGACGATGGTCGGCGGAGAAGGGATTGAATGGTTCACGGAACTTGCCGTCGGTACCGATGCCGCGCATGAAGGTGGTTTCGGGATCGAAATACTTGCGGTAGCTCATGGCGCGGTCGCCGAAATATTTCGCATCGGCTTTCTTTCCCAAGAGGCGTGCAACCTTTGCCACACACCAGTCGGCAAGGGCATATTCCAATCCCTTGGCTACGGTCTCCCTGTTGGCGTCTTTGTCGTAGGGCAGATAACCGTATTTCTTCAGCAGGTCAAGTCCGCGCTCATCTTTCAGAGCTGACTGCTTCATGGCTTCGTAGGCTCCTTCTTTGTCGGCTACATATCCTTTCAGCACCAGGTCGGCAAGCACGGGAATTGCCGGATTGCCCACCATACAGTCTGTCTCATTGCCCATCAGATGCCATACGGGGAGTTTGCCCTGCTGACGGTGGATGTTGATGAACGTCTTGGCTATGTCGGGCAGCATGTCGGTGTGTATCAGCGTCATAAGAGGATGGGCTGCCCGATATGTGTCCCAAAGGGAGAGAGTGGTATAGTTGGTGAAATCACCCTGATGCACCTCGCCGTCGGCACCGCGATACTGGCCGTTGACATCCGAGAATACCGAAGGAGCTGTCATGGTGTGATACATGGCAGTATAGAAAATACGACGATACGTGGCATCGGCGGTTTCTATCCTGACCTTTGAGAGTTCGTCGTTCCATGCCTTGTCGGCATCTGCCACTACCTTGCGGAAATCCCATCCGGGAATCTCTTTATGCAGGTTTTCTGCCGCATTGTCGACGCTGACGGCAGACATGCCTACCTTTATCATCAATGGCTGGGAAACATCGGCTGCCGTCAGGAGCCATCTGCCGCTGTCGAGTGGTTCTACGCTGACTGTCTGGGAGAATTCCGCAGAGAAGAACACCTTCTGGTTCTTTGCCCAACCTGTGGAATGACGATGGCCGGAGATTGTCGTATCAGTGATGCGGTCGAGGGCATAGTCTGCAGGCTTGTCGTAACCTATACCTTGATGAAGGTCGAGAACAAGCTGTGCTTTCGCCATGTCAGCACCGAAGGTATAGCGGTGGAAACCGGCACGCCGGGTGGCTGTCAACTCTACCCACACATTGGGCCGCTCGAGTTTCAGGGCGTAATAGCCGGGGCGCACGCTCTCATTGCTGTGATGGAAGACTATCTCTTCCTGACCGGCATCAGCGACGGGAAGGAAAGCCACATCGCCAAGATCGCCTACGCCGGTGCCGCTAAGATGCTGATGGCCGAAACCTATCAGCACAGAATCGGAGTCGTGGTAGCCGGAACACCAGTCCCAACCGCGGGTGTGCTCTGTGGGACCGAGCTGGACATAACCGAAGGGCACGTTGGCACCAAGAAATACATGTCCGTGTCCGCCGGTGCCGATTCGGGGATTCACGTATTGTGTGAGATTGTCTTGTGCGAAACCGCAAAAAAATGCGCCTATCGCAAGCAATAAGGTAAAGATTGAATGCTTCATATTATATATTAAGGTGTGTTTCCAAAGACTGCCCGAAACGGGTCGTCGGATAATATTCGGTATAAAAGTATGAATAAATCACGACACGGACAAGAATTTCGACGAATAATCAATAAAAGTGAAGCAAAAAAACATGCTGAGTGAGGGAAGAAAAAGAAATTGCGTACCAAGTTATTATTTTACCGTCACTAACCAAAGGAATCAAAACCAGAACAAGCCTTGACTAAAGACTGGGAAGATGTGACAAATGAAGGGGGAACGCGACAACAAGGATGAGAAAAAAAAGGGAAAAAGAGCAGAAAGAAGAAAAGAATTTGTATTTTTGTACTTGAAATTGAATCATGCTTTGAAACAAGACAAAAGCGAGACTTATACCTTAAACAGTAAAACTTGGCTGATATGGAAATGATTTTAACTCCAACTTTCAATATGTTGGGCTATACGGCATACGTGATAAGCAGCACGGCATTCATCATATTGGGTATATTCCTGATGTCGCTGAGAGTGATGGAAAAGGAAATGGCCGCCTGCTACAAATCACCAAGGGCCTGCATCGCATGGACGGCAATTGTCATCGGCGTGCTTCAGATGTGCAATGCCACATTGATAGCAAAAGGTATCGACTATGACGTGTTGACATCATTCGCCTACCCTCTGACATACTATATCCAACTGTATCTGCTGACAACATCTATTCTGACAATGACTATAGCAGACCAGAAGAAGGTGGACATAAAAAACATGACCTGCCTGCCGATTGTGGCATTGACACTGATTTACCTTGTATATTTCATCGTGAACAGAGAAACGGAGTTCAATATCGGATCTTATGAACTGTTCACCAATACTCTCCCTGCCAAGATAATAAAATACATTCTGCTTGTAGCCATATTCTCTATCTACCTGGTATACTCCGCAATGATATACTTCGAAATAAGAAGGTTTAGAGAATGTGTGGAAAGGGACGAAGAACTCAGCAAACGCATCAGGACGAAGCCGATGATAAAGATTGCCAAGATGACCATTGCATACGTAACGATTTTAGGTTGTGTAATATTCTTCGAGGCAATAACCGGGAAACACCTTAGCAACAATGCGAATATAGTATTCGTGTTGGTCCATACAACTATATTCGTATCAAATGGTGGCATCATAGTCAACATATCGCTGAGATATATGAAAGAAACTGGTTATCTTGAAGCTAAAAGGAATGCAGAAAACACAAGACTAAAGGCTATAAGCATAAAGGATATAGAAAACCTATTGTTGAAGAATTCAGCGAACGAGGATAGTACAACAAACGAAATAATCCATTCGCATGCAAGAAAAACGAATAAGGAAGAAAAGAAGAATGAGCCTGAGGCAATAGAAGCCACAGTGAGAAGCTGGATGAGACTACCGTCAAAGCCATACTGCCGTGAGGGACTGGCACTGAGAGAAGCCGCAGCTGAAATGGGAATCGACCAACGGTTGCTGAGCGGCTTCATAAACAATATGTATAGAATGAACTTCAATGCATGGATAAACATGCTGCGCATAGAGGAAGTGAAGCGGTTGATAAGTCAAAGACCGGAAATGACTCTGGTAGATATAGCTGCCCATACTGGTTTTACGGACTCTTCTGCCATGTCAAAGGTATTCAAGAAGGCTGAAAGCATAACGCCGTCGCAATACAAGCAGGAGCATAAGAGGCGCAGAAGAAAATAATACACTTTGTACACTCATCTGAAACGGCTATCAGACCGTTGGGGGGGGTAATATTCGTTATATACGAAAATCCATTTTTCAGACACGACAAAGCAACAGAAGCCAAGGGCACAAAACCATTTTTCAAGCAATCTGATAAATATTAGTGTAACATATTTATTAATCATTCAAAAGCGATTAAGCCAAAATGTTACAATGTCACATATAACACATCTGCCTTAAAATCAAGCACTTCCCAACATCTCACCCTCAAATGTCAGCCAGAGGTTCAAAGAAACATTTGTATCAAATCAACAAAATATTACATCGGATGCGACACATTAGTAAATTTATATCATATTTTTACTAACTCGAATTAATTCCCTTTTATTACCTTTGCAGCGTAATCAAAAAAATGATGCATTGAAGAGACAATAAATATCTCCTTGAAATATTAAATATGTAAGAACAATAAAGAATAGGGCTCCGCATCAAACAGAACGATGTGGGGCACTATTTAAAAAGAAGAAGATAAAGTCAACAAAAGCAAGTTGGAAAGCAAAAAGGAGAGATGACAATATAGAATAATACAACTTTGATTAAGTCAAATAATAAAATATATAGATTCAATCATCATTTTTAAAATGTCAAAAGCTGAACTTCACTAAAGCAATATCTACAGTGTTTAGGACTAAAGCAAAAAACAAGAAAGTATAAAAGAATTAAGATAAAAATACAATTATCAAGATAAAGGAACCGTTTGTCCAAAATGTATGGAGGCCCCGAAAACACGGAGCATCTGAAGAATTGTGGATGGAATGGTTGAAAAGATTTAGCATATAGGAATTTATTAATGTAGCATGAAATAAATATAGCAAAACACAAAAAGTAAAGAATTGTACCAAAAATAAATAAGTCTTCAAAGACGTCTGTGTATAGCCGCAGGGATGCACCTATACACAGCAACGTCTTTTTTTATGCCATAATATTTCCAGGCACATACCACCTTTTTAGTTTCTTTATGACAAGAATATGATGATATTCCGACAAAAAGGCGTATTTTTGTAGTCGGAACGAACAAATGTACGTTCAGCGCATACAAGAAGAGCATCTCACAAATGCATATTCATATTACATGGCAATCAATAAAGACAAAACTTTCAAGAAAGAATAACAATCAAGAAAGAATAAAACTCAAGAAAGATAAAACTATAAATAAAAGAAAACAGCAATCAAGAAAGACAAAACTATTAAACAACAACATAAAATGAAGAAAATTAGAGCAGCCGTAGTGGGCTACGGCAACATCGGACATTATTCTGTACAGGCTCTCGAAGCAGCAACGGATTTCGAAATAGCCGGTATCGTAAGACGCAACGGCGCAGAGAACAAACCTGCAGAACTGGCAGAATATGAGGTAGTTAAGGACATTACAGAACTTAAGGACGTTGATGTGGCAATTCTCGCCACTCCATCGCGTAGCTGCGAGGAATATGCCAAGAAGATTCTCGCCCTCGGCATCAATACCGTTGACAGTTTCGATATACACACGGGCATCGTGGACTATCGCGCCACTCTCATGCCAATCTGCAAGGAGCACAATGCAGTTGCTGTCATCTCTGCCGGTTGGGATCCAGGTTCTGACTCTATCGTACGCACTCTGATGCAGAGTCTGGCACCTAAAGGATTGTCATACACCAACTTCGGACCGGGAATGTCGATGGGCCACAGCGTCTGCGTACGTTCAAAGGCAGGTGTGAAGAACGCTCTGTCGGTTACCATTCCAAAGGGTGAAGGTCTGCACCGCCGTATGGTGTATGTGGAACTTGAAGAGGGAGCGAAACTGGAGGATGTTGCAAAGGCAGTGAAGGAAGATCCATATTTCGCCAACGACGAGACACATGTGTTTGCCGTAGACTCAGTAGACGAAGTACGCGATATGGGCCATGGTGTAAACCTCGTGCGCAAAGGTGTGAGCGGCAAGACCCAGAACCAGCGCATGGAGTTCAACATGAGCATCAACAACCCTGCATTGACTGGTCAGGTGCTCGTCAACGTAGCCCGTGCCTCTGTTCGCCAGCAGCCTGGTTGCTACACGATGGTGGAGATTCCTGTAATCGACATGCTTGCCGGTTCACGCGAAGACCTCATCAAACACTTGGTTTAACCCAAAACGGTCATTAGGCCGTTTATTGTATTTTATATTTACTGCTTGCAGTCTTTTGTTTTTTATAAGGCGTCTTTTGCTTGTTTTTAATTCGTAATAGCTCGCTATTACTCATTAAAAGCCAAACAAAATCCACTCTTCTAAAAGAACAAAATCCAGGCAAGCCCTAATGACCGATTTGGGTTTAAGCACTTGGTATAAACAAAGCGCCCCACACCGCGATACTGATGCGATGTGGGGCGCTTTGTTTTTGATATTTTGTTTCGCTATGGTTTCTTACTCCATAAAAGTAACGTTCTGACTGCTACTAACCGTAATCGGTCATCAGGCTGATTAGGGATTGGTCAACCGACTATAGAACAGCAATTAGTCATTTCTTCTCAACGGCCTTGCGCTGAATGAGTCTGAAAGCGATACCATACATATTATCACCGCAAGTGACATGTATAAACTTCACGCGATTCTTCTCAAAATCTCTATAAGGCTGTGCGTTGAATACGATACGACGGTATCCTTCGCCATCGTTCACCACCTTTGCCGTGAACCATCCGCCCTCTGTAACATTCTTGGTGTCAGCCAGTTTGCCGTTTTCCACGCTCTTCACGTTAGTTTCCTTTGTCTTTCCCTTGTCGTCGGTAGTCTTGTCGTTTATCTGCACGATATTGAGTTCCTTGGCGTTTTTCACCGTTACGGAAGCCTCTCCACCTTCAGCATTGATGTAGACATCAGTGTTGTTGGGGTCGAGCACCGGCAACACCTTTGAATCATCATCATCATCACTACATGCCGTAAACGCTACAGCGCAAAGGGCAAAAAGCATAAACAGGTATTTCTTCATTTCTCTTTTCGTTTTGTTATTTGTTATTATTAAGATTGACAAGTTTCCTTATGCTATCATAACTCCAAAAGCATCAAAACATTGCATCCCCCTCTACCGGAAAACGCATGTTTTCTTTCATATCATGGGTTATCTGTCCTTCCAGAAACCACGGGTGAACAGCACTACGACGCTGAATATCTCCAGTCGGCCCATCAGCATCAGCACGGAACAAATCCACTTGCCCACGGCAGGCAGGATATTCCACGACGCGGTAGGTCCGATTTCCAGTCCCAGCGTCGGTCCCACGTTGCTCGCACAACTCATGGCGATAGTGATGGAGTTTGTGCTGTCCACTCCCATACATATCAGACAGAAGTATGCAAAGATACACAACGCCATATACAGGGCGAAGAACACGAGCAGCGTGACCTGTGCCGAACTGCTCACCAAATTGCCGTTCACCCTCACCGGCAATACTGCCTTTGGATGAAGGATACGACGAAGTTCGTTGCGCACCACCTTGAACAATATCACGCCTCTGACACTCTTGAAACCACCGCTCGTACTGCCGGCACATGCTCCGATGAACATACAGATGCTGAGGATGACCCACGTGATATGCGGCCATTTGCCGGCATCGTCGTTGGAGACTCCCGTTGTAGTGATGAACGACACCACCTGGAACAACGCGCTTCTGAGGGCATTCGCCATGTCATAACCGTTGAAGCGTATCAGGAAATACATTATTCCCATCGTGGCAAGCGACACCACGAGCACATAGAGCTTGAATTCCGAATTCTGGAACAGCGACAGGAACTTACGCTTGAAAAACGTAAGATACAAGAGCGTGAAGTTTGTTCCAGACAGGAACATGAAGGCTATTGTGGTATAATCGATGAATGCCGAGTGGAAATGTCCGATACTGTCATTATAGGGTGCGAAGCCCCCCGTCGCAGTAATACTCATAGAGTAGTTGGTACAGTCAAAGAGGTTCATTCCTCCCAGATACAGACACACGGCACAACTCAATGTCAGCAACAGATATACGAGCCATATCGACTTTGCGCTCGACGATATTCGCGGATGCACCTTGCTCTTTATCGGTCCGGTAGACTCCGCTGCAAACACCCTTATGCTTCCGCCCACGAGCGACGGCAGGATGGCGATGGTGAAAAACGCTATTCCCAATCCACCGATCCATTGCGTCATCGACCGCCAGAAGAGCAGTCCATGCGGCAGAGCCTCAACATCATCGATGATGGTGGCTCCCGTAGTGGTAAATCCCGACATCGTCTCGAAGAAGGCGTCGGTATAGTCTGAGATATATCCGCTGATGGTGAACGGGAATGCTCCGAAGAAGCTGAAAAGCGCCCAAGTCAGCGTGACGAGCAGATAGGCGTCACGGCGGTTCATACTGTTTTCCGCCATGCGACCCTTGTATTTCAGCATAAAGCCAGACCCCACGATGATGGCAATGGATATGGCAAACGCCATGGCGTCGTCTTCTCTATATAACAGAGCCATGGCGAGACACAGCGACATCAGCAATGCCTCAAGGAAGAGGAGCTGTCCCAATATCTTATATATAAGCTTGAAATTCAGCATTTCTTTATATGATTCATATTTTATGACTACAATATTCCTCTTGACTGATAATAAGCCAAAGAGCCTTGAGGGATGTCATCACTTGAAGAATTTCTCAAGTTTCTCCATCCTCACGTTATAGCAGAACACCACCACGATGTCGCCAGCCTCTATCTGCGTACCACCCGACACGAGGTGTCCCTCTCCGTTGCGCACGAGTCCTCCGATGGTGGCACCATTCGGCAGTCCGAGTTCAAACACCCTTTTCTTAGTCACTTTCGACTTCGGATGTGCCGTAAACTCAGCCACATCAGCGTTTGCCGTCATCAGGAAGCGCACGTTGTTCACCTCTGCGTCAAGCATCATCTGATAGATATGACTGGCAGCGATAGCCTTCTTGTTGATGATGGTTCCGATGTCGAGACTCACCGCCATGTTCACGTAGTCGAGGTTTTCCACCGCCGCCACGGTCTTTCTCACTCCCATGCGCTTCGCCGTGAGACAAGCCAGGATATTCGTCTCGGCATTGCTCGTGAGCGCCACGAAAGCCTGCGTGGTGTGTATTCCCTCCTCGTTGAGCAGCTGCAGGTCACGTCCGTCGCCGTTTATCACCATCACCCTCTGGTCGTCAATCTGGTCGTTGAGAATGTCGCAGCGCTCCACGTCGTGTTCCATCAGCTTCACGTTCATGTATTCCGGCATGTTCTTCAGTGCCCTCACGGCAGTGTCGCCACCACCCATTATCATCACGTTCTTCACGTCGACATAATGCTCCTTGCCCACGATTTTCCTCACGTAGGGTATATACTGCTTCGTCACCATGAAGTAAACGAGGTCGTACATCTTCAGCACATCATTACCTCCCGGTATGATGGTGTCGCCGTCGCGGCGTATCGCCACGATATAGTATGGCGAGTCGGGCTTACAGAGTTCTTTCAGCGGACGGTCGAGAATCTCGCAGGTCTCCCTCAGTTTTATGCCGAGCATCACGAGAGCCCCTCCGTGCACGTCCCATCTCTGGCGCACCCAGCTCATTTTCAGTCCGTTCACGATATCGTATGCGGCGAGGTTCTCAGGATAGATAAGCGAGTCGATGCCCAGTTTCTCATAAAACTTAGCCATCTCCGGCTCCACGAACTCATAGTTGTTCACCTTTGCCACGGTCTTCTTGGCTCCGATAGCCTTCGCCATGACACAGCTGTTCATATTGAGATTCTCGTCGGGCGTCACGGCGATATACAGGTTGGCCTCTGCCGCTCCCGCATTTTTCAGTGCCGCCAGACTCGTCGGCGAGGCGTGCATCGTCAGAATGTCGTAGTCGGAGCTGATATTCTCAAGCCTCTGCTCGTCGTCGTCGATAAGCACGATGTCCTGATTGTTTCTCGATAGCAGTTTCGCCAGATGCGAACCTATCGCGTATGCTCCCGCAATGATTATCTTCATTATGTATTTCTATTTGTTTACTTCCTGAGTGTTTCCTTTATCGTGCGGCGTATGCCTTCGGCATCAATGCCCACGATACTCTGCAGCTGTGCCACGGTGCCATGCTCCACGAAGTGGTCTGGCAGTCCGAGACGCACAATATCAAGATGCTGCCCGTTGTCTTCCATCCATTCTATCACCGCCGAACCGAAACCGCCTTCGCGCACTCCGTCTTCCACGGTGATGACATGCTTGAACTTCGCCGCCACCTCCTTGAGCAGGTTCTCGTCGAGCGGTTTCACAAAGCGCATGTCATAGTGTGCCACTGATATGCCATCGCCGTCGTTTTCCATCATTCCGACAGCCTTCACCACGTTGTTTCCCACAGGTCCCACCGACAGCACGGCGATGTCGTCGCCGTCGCGCAACTTGCGTCCCGTGCCCACCTTCACTTCTTCCAGCGGACAATGCCAGTCGGCGAGCACTCCCCTACCCCTCGGATAGCGTATCACGAATGTACCCTTGCCGGGCAGCTGTGCCGTATACATGAGCCGGCGCAGTTCGTGCTCGTTCATCGGCGAGGCGAGAGTGATGTTCGGCACCGGTCTGAGAGCCGCCATATCAAAGGCTCCATGATGTGTGGCACCGTCTTCTCCCACCAGTCCTGCCCTGTCGAGACAGATCACCACGGGCAGGTTCAGTATCGCCACATCGTGTATGATATTGTCGTATGCCCTCTGTGCGAAAGCACTGTATATATTGCAGAAAGGCTGCAGCCCGTCTTTCGCCATTCCTCCGGAGAATGTCACGGCGTGACCCTCGGCGATTCCCACGTCGAAGGTTCTCTCCGGCATCTCCTTCATCATGATGTTCAGCGAGCATCCCGTAGGCATCGCCGGCGTCACTCCCACGATGCGCTTGTTCTCTCTGGCGAGTTCGAGAAGCGTGTTTCCGAACACGTCCTGGAACTTTGCCGGTTCGGTGCCGTCCTCCGTCTTTATGCGCTGCCCTGTGTCGAGGTCGAATTTGCCAGGAGCGTGCCAGATGGTGGCGGCCTTTTCAGCCGGTGCGTATCCGTGTCCTTTTATGGTGTGCAGATGCAGCAGCTTCGGTCCTTTCATCTCTTTCAGCTGGCGCAGCGTTCGCACGAGCTCCACCACGTCGTGTCCGTCGAAGGGTCCGAAATACCGTATGTTCATCCCCTCGAAGATGTTCTGCTGATGGCTTATCGCCGACTTCAGCGCATTGCTCAGCCGTATGATGCCTTTGCGTCTCTCGTCATCGAGCATACCATTGGAGTGCAGCCATTTGGCAGCCTTATATCTCAGTTTGTTGTAAGTCTCGCTGGTGTTGAGCCTCAACAGATACTGCTTCATTCCGCCCACGCTGCGGTCGATGCTCATATTATTGTCGTTGAGGATGATAATCATGTCGTTTGGCGTTGTCGACACGTTGTTGAGTCCCTCGAAAGCCAGTCCGCCGCTCATCGCTCCGTCGCCGATTAGAGCCACCACGTGTCTGTCGTCGTGGCCCGTCTGCCTGGCAGCCACCGCCATTCCGAGCGCCGCCGATATGGAGTTTGATGCGTGTCCGCACATGAAAGAGTCATACTCGCTCTCCTCCGGTGAGGGGAACGGTCGCAGTCCGCCGAATTTACGGTTAGTGCAGAAGCTGTCGAGTCTGCCCGTGAGAATCTTATGTCCGTAAGCCTGATGGCCCACGTCCCATACGAGTCTGTCATACGGCGTGTTGAACACATAGTGTAGAGCTACGGTCATCTCCACCGCACCGAGACTCGAAGCGAGGTGGCCGGGATTCACCGACAGTTCCTTCAGGATGTCTGCCCTCAACTCATCGCATACCTCCGGCAACTGCTCCACAGGCAGTTTTCTCAGTTCATCGGGGTATTTTATGCGTTTGAGAATATTGTCCTTGTTGTCTTCCTTCATGATATACTGTTCTGTCAGAGAGTTTTTTCTTTTATGGTGTGATACGAATTACTTGTGCGTGATAATCCACGCAAAGCCGGATTACAAATTGCAAATGTAGCAAATTTATTCCATCATCAATTATAATAACGGAGAAATTTCCCTTTTATTCGTTTTCCGCCTTGCCTTTTATCCCAAATCGGTCATTAGGCCGTTAAATATATTATTTTACTAACTGCTTGCAGTCTTTTGCTTTTTATAAGGCGTCTTTTGTCCGTTTTTAATTCGCAATAGCTCGCTATTACTCATTAAAAGCCAAACAAAATCCACTCTTCTAAAAAACAAAATCCAAACAAGCCATAATGACCGATTTGGGCTAAAAAACCAACGGACGTTTTGTGTTGAAAACTGATACGGATTCTGCCCACTTGGGGCAACGTGCTTGCCCCAAGTGGGCAAGCAGCTTACCCACATTGGGCACGCTACTTGCCCCAAAACAGGTATATAATGGTACAGAAATCGGGTGTTTATGTTCTCCTGACTTGTCACTCAAGAAACACTTATTTTATAAGTGATTGATAAACAATATTTTTATCTTTGCGTCACTTGATTTTGGGTGACGCAATGACGAAGTCAGGAAAAAGTTGACACAGTCGGCTTGTCATCAGTTGGCAAATACAAGGGCAGCCGATGCAAGCAATCCGAATATAAACATATTGCGTGCCGTCATTCCAAGCACACGGTTAAGCTCGGCACCTTTCCTTATATATCGCATCTCGTTGAACGCCCATGTATGGAATGGCGTGTATATAATTAATAGCGATTGTGTCCATTGTCCGTCGTGCCAATCGAGTAACACAACTCCTACAATAGCCAGAATGGTGCCTACAAGTCCGAGCATAAGATACAAAACCAGTCCGCCGCGCTCGCCAATGCGCACAATAAGCGTAAGCTTTCCTGCACGCCTATCGTTCTCGATGTCACGATAGTTGTTCACCACGAGCAATGTGTCAATAATCAGTCCGCAAGCTATCGACATCAATACCACGGCAAACGGAATAGACGTAAGCGCGGTAGGAGGAGCCGTGAGCCAATAGGTCATGCAAACAGGCACAATACCAAAGAATACGAGCACAAGCAAATCGCCAAGTCCGATGTACGAGAACGATATGGTATACAGAAAGCAGAAGACAATGCATGCCAGTCCAACCATTATCATCTCCCAACCACCATAATATACCAGAGGCAGTCCAACGATGCAAGCCAAGAGAGTAGTAACGAATAAACCACTACGCATAGCCGATGCCGTTATCCATCCTTGTGCGCAGGCACGCTTCGGACCAAGACGTTGTTCGTCGTCAGTACCTTTCATAAAGTCGAAGTAGTCGTTAATAAAGTTGGCATCCACCTGCATTATCAAAGCAAACAGCATGCACAACACAGCTGGCACAACCCTTATTCCACACCATCCATACATAGCCACGGCACAGGCAATACCTATCATAACGGGCACGGCAGCACCGGTGAGCGTCTTGGGGCGTGCGGCAAGAATCCAAGCCTTAAGAGAATTAACCCTTACATTTGTTTCATCCATTAAATTTGTTTTAATCTGTTATTGGTCTTTTTATCAATTGTTTCTTGCAAATTTAGCCATAATAAACTGATTTTGCAAGTTAATATCTATATCATTCAATTATGGATACACGAAACGTAAGCCTCGACCTCATGGAGTTTGTCGAGCAAAACATACTGCCAAGGTCCGTCAATTTGCAAAAGCCAATTACAAGAACTTCATTGAAATTAACTTTGAACAAATGTCTTTGGCACGTCTGGCGTTTGATGGAAATATATAGCAGTCGTACTGTTTGCTGAATTCATCAACGAGAGTGGTCTTGCCCACCTGGCGTGCCCCGCGCAGAACGAGCGGTTTGCGGTTTCCGCATCTGCTCCATTCTGTCAAATCTTCAATTAATTGCCTGTATATCATGATAGTTACAACGTTGTTTCACTTTGCAAAGATAAGGATTATTTCCCAAGACATAGGCAAAACCAGGCAGAAACTTTCCCAAAACATAGGCAAAACCAGGCAGAAACTTTCCCAAAACATAGGCAAAACCAGGCAGAAACTTTCCTAAAACATAGGCAAAAGCGTGATGTCTCTTTCCTAAAACATAGGCAAAAGCGTGATGTTTCTTTCCTAAAACATAGGCAAAAGCGGAAGGAAACACTCTCAGAGCATAGGCAATATAACGAAAAAAGTCTACAGACCATCGGGCTTCATCGCTTGCCGGTCTGTAGACTTATAGCGGAAAGAGGGGGATTCGAACCCCCGATACGCTTTTGACGTATACACGCTTTCCAGGCGTGCCTCTTCAGCCACTCGAGCACCTTTCCTTTTTTTTCTTTTGAGGCTGATGTAGACTCCAATGCGGTCTGGAGTCGCTTTTCTGCTGCAAAGGTAATACTTTTGCATGACATAACCGCATTTTGCGTTCACATTTTTCTTCATGCCCCTGCCGTGGATGGAGTGGGAGAGGGCATAAAAGGTTTTCGGAGTATAAGAGGCGGCAGATGATTTCTGACTGCTTTTCAAATATTTTCATGAAAAAACTTGATAATCATATACAAACATCGTATCTTTGCCCTGTATAAACCCAAATCGGCATAATTACCGTTCTGGGCTGGACCCTGAATGGCATAATTACCGTTCAGGGCTGTATCTAATAAAAGAAAAACGCGACACTACAGGTGACAGAACCAGTCTCCTCACTTCAAGACATACCACACACTTGATACCATCGGCATTTTGCGGCAGATGGCTGACAGAGGCAAGGCTGTACGCAGTTATATAATATCACATCGAACGGCGTGATGACCGTTTGGGATTTAATATCAAATATCATAAAAAACAAAAAAAAGATATGAGTAAAGTATCAATGCGCGGACAGGAGATGCCTGAATCTCCAATCAGCAAGCTGGTTCCACTGGCTGCCGCAGCGAAAGAAAGAGGAACGAAGGTGTATCACCTCAATATCGGACAGCCAGACCTGCCTACACCGCAGGTGGGACTCGACGCTCTGAAAAACATCGACAGGACGCTCCTGGAATATTCCACTCCGGAGGGCTATCTGAGCTACAGAAAGAAGCTCGCCGGATACTACAAGAAGTACGACATCAACGTGGAGCCGGACGACATCGTGATAACTTGCGGCGGAAGCGAGGCGGTGCAGATAGCATTCATGGCTTGTCTCGACCCGGGCGACGAGATAATTCTCACCGAACCTCTATATGCCAACTATCTCGGCTTCGCCATCCCGGCAGGAATCAAGGTGCGCACGATAACCACCAAGATTGAAGACGGATTCGCACTGCCGGCAGTGGAGAAATTCGAAGAACTCATCAACGAGAAGACCAAGGCCATCCTCATCTGCAACCCCAACAACCCCACCGGAAGCCTCTATACTCCAGAGGAGATGGACCAGATAAGAGACATGGTGAAGAAACACGACCTGCTGCTCTTCTCCGACGAGGTTTACCGCGAATTCGTTTATACGGAGAATCCATATATCAGCGCAGGCAGTCTGGAGGGAATAGAGCAGAACGTGGTGATTCTCGACTCCGTGAGCAAGCGCTACAGTGAGTGTGGAGTGAGGATAGGAGCCCTCGTCACAAGAAACAAGGAAATCAGAGACACGGCGATTAAATTCTGCCAGGCCCGCGTGTCGCCTCCTCTCGTAGGCCAGATCGTCGCCGAAGCTTCGGTGGACACTCCCGACGAGTATTTCCGTGAGGTGTACGACGAATATGTGGAGCGCCGCAACTGTCTAATCAGCGGACTAAACGACATCCCCGGAGTATTCTCTCCCACACCGATGGGAGCCTTCTATACCGTGGCGAAGCTGCCCGTTGACGATGCCGACAAGTTCTGCAGCTGGTGTCTCTCATCGTTCAGCTACGAGGGCCAGACTGTCATGATGGCACCTGCCAGCGGCTTCTACATCACCCCCGGTGCCGGCCGCAACCAGGTAAGAATCGCCTACGTATTGAAGAAGGAAGACATGGAGCGTGCGATCATCGTATTGCGCAAGGCCCTCGAGGCTTATCCCGGCAGAGTGGAGGAATAAAACCATATCTATCCTTTCGGAACTATACTATATTAATATCCCCATAATTTCCTCACAGTTGTGGATAGGAGGTTATGGGGTATTTATATGGTCGAAAAAATCTAAAGAGGTCTTCATGTTATTATTTTCTTGTTTATATTCTCTTTAACCACAGATCCATGAATCTGTCGTAGATGTGGTAGCCGTCATTGGTTCTATATACCAATTCCTTGTCTTCTAAAATCTTAAGAGCAGCCTTTACGCTGCTGGCTCCGCTCAATTTATGACCTTTGATGAACTTGCTTGCTGTCGGTTGTGCAACGATGCCGTCCTTGGCAATGGCTTTTAGAAGAGCAAACTGATTTTCTGTAAAGAACTGCGTCATGCTCTCATACTGCGGTTCTCTTCCCTCAAGGATGGAAAGGAGAGCGGCATTGACTTGCGACATGTTTCCGACTTGGCTTTCTGATTCGTAAAGGCGGTTCATAATGCATTGGATATACCAAGTATGCCCATCGAACTGCTGATAGACATGCTCGAAAATCTCTTTTGATAAGTCACCACCTTTCTGCTTAAAGAAGCTTTGGCAGAAGTTATAGTAAATGTCGCATTTCAGTGGCTTTAAGCCCATCATCTCTGTGCTTTGGTAGAATGGATGTTTTGGCGAGCCGAATATTTCAGCCATCAAATGTTGTTTGCTGCCAGAAAAGATAAAGTGGACATGTTGGGCGAACTGAATGTAGGAGCGAAGCAAAGCCTCCGTTCCCTTCTCCGGATATTCAGCTATCTGCTGAAATTCATCGATGGCGATATATACCTCTTTGCCACTCTCGTTGAGATAATTGAAGATGCTACGAATAGTAATATCTTCTTGTGTTGGTTCCACCGTGATGGAGACACTCGGTTCGCCTGTCAATGGATCCATGCTATGCACTGGGCGTAAGGCACTGAAGAAAGCAATGGTCTTCTCGAAGAATGAGGCGTTCTTGCGCACAATGTCGTTGATGACCATAACGCCAAGTTGCTCCACAAAATCATTCAAGTTCTTGGTGGCGAAAATGTCAAGGTATAGGCATATGGCATCATTCTCTTCTTCCTTGAGATGGTAGAAGGTGTTCTTAATAAGTCCTGTCTTGCCAATCCTTCGAGGAGAGATGAGGGTAATATTTCTTCCGTTCTTCAAGTGGGAAAGTAAAGTCTTTGTTTCTGCCTCTCTATCGCAAAAATACTCAGGGCTTTCATAACCTTGATAGACGAAAGGATTCGCTAATTTCTTGTAACTTAGTGTCATACGCCATTACATGTTTTATGTTACAACTTTTTTGTAATGACAAAGGTACGACTATTTCTTGAATATTAAAAAGAAAAAGGGCAGAAAGTTGGTTCATCCGACATTTGGAGTGATTTGAAGCGCGCATCACATCTAATAGCTCTGGCCTCAGACGGCTTTCACAACGAATTGAAATCCATCATTCGTTCAGTCTGCACTTCCAAACGGGCGTGTTGTGATTTTTGGTCAGAAAAACAGGTTCAATGGATATTTTCCGTGGATTGGATATTTTGTTTCATTTCGTATAGTCCTGACTTCGCTAATGAGTAAATGGTAATGGAAAATCATGGACCGGCTTACGCTCCATAGTAGCTCTGAGGCTCAACCTATGGGATAGTCTTACGAGCAAGCTCGACGGCTATCCCATAGGTTGAGCCTCATTCCCTAAGCGGGGTAAAGCCTGTCCATGACGAAAATTGCCTGGACATGACCATTTTCCTTCCCCTTTACATATAAACTTACCATGAATCTACGGAAAATATCCGCCGTGCCTGTTTTTGAGGTTTTCCTTTGTGTCAGCGTCAAGGGACAAAGCCCTTGACGCTGACACAAAGGTTTTTCTTGGTTTTGGTTTTTAAAACTAAAAACCACAGAGTTTGTCGGGTGCGCCCTTATTTGATTATCTTCTTTCCGTTCTTAATGACTATGCCTTTTGGCGCACTTGACATGTCTGCTATTTTTCTACCGTCTATCGTAAAGGTTTTTCCGGCTGAAGCCTCCTGTTTTGACAGCCGGGTGGAAGCCACCCCGTCCGTCACTTCCTCAAAGAAGTTTGCGGGATGTGGAATGAGCCTGTTGCCTACAACGTGATACACAGCGTTTACGTAGCCTTGCTTGCCGATGTATTCCTCAAAGTCTATTCCATAACCAAAGAGGTCGGCCAATGCGATATGCCTGTCACCGTCCCTTAAGACGTAATTGCCATACTTTCCTCTCTCTATCTGGCCAAACACCCTGAAATAGCCAAAAAGGTCCGCCGGCGAGAGATCCTTTAGCTTGATGTCCACCGGCTCGAGGTCTTCCTGGTTGTCATCCACCACAAGATCCTCCGATCCTAAACATCCCCAAAAACCGGCCCGCGTGTCGCAGAGCAGAGTGCCGGAGGTGATCATGCTGCCTACGTGGATCATGTGTGCGATTTTGTTTGAAGCATCATGGAACAACAAGCCTTGTTCTCCATCCCAAAGGAAATAAGCGCTGCCCAATACGTTGACCACTTGGATTTGATAGCCATCCTTGATCTCAAGCCTCGTGCTTGTGAGGCATTTCTTCAAGTCGGCAATGCTGTAAACCACGTCCGAAGAGATGGTAGGCTGCGATGTGAACGGTTTGTCGTCAGGCGCAAAGGCATTGGCTTGGTAGGGCCAGAGGTAGTTGGCAATCTCACCTTGATAGAACATTGCCTTCAGGGTTCCATGGCTGGAGGCTTCGGGCAACAGCTGATGAAAATTGTCCTCCAAGCTGAACACCACCCCATCATCGGATGTGAACTGCAAACGGTCGAGATTGAAGACGCCCTCTATCTCATACAGGCCAAACTTGTTGTATGCCCCATTCTCCACGATGTCATTCCCCGCCATCTTCAATGGCACGAGCGGGGCGTTGGCTCCGATGCTTATCTCTCCATCGGCATTGTACAAATCCCAATAGTTGTATTCCCACTCTCCCGACAGCGTCCCGTTGATATAATCGCCAACCTTTAGGTCATTGATGGGCCACGATGGCAACATGGAATTAAACAGGAACAAGCCGTCCTTTCCATCCCATAGATAGGTGCCTCCCACATTGCCGAGTTCATCCTTCTCCAGCGCGGCCACCTGCACCGTATTGGGCTGAAAGTTGATGGTGACGCTTGCATTGGAGGTGAGCTGCTTGACCTCGCCAATGGACGAGAAGGTTTGCGCGCTGACAACGCCGCCCATACCCATAGCCAACAGGAGCGTCAGGAGGCATCTTTGTATATTGTTTTTGCTCATCATCATGTTCTTTGTTTTTGTATTGACATTCTATTGCTTCATAAGATTTCTTAGATAACGATTCAGCGAGTGGAGGAAATGTCTCCCGTATTGCACGACAGGAGACATTTCCTCCTTGTGGACTATGCCACGTCAAAGTCAACGGATGACCTTCACCGGGGCGCAGTTTCCTATTTTTATCACCAATGGCTCTTTCGACGGAATCTCAAAGAAGTTCTCACCTTGTCTCACAACGGCCTGGGCAAGACACTTTCCATTGATGCCGAAGATGGAGATCCTCTGCCCTACATGCCCATCTGCCGTAATACCGATTCCCGAATCAGAATAGCTGACCGAAATCTTGGGGAAATCCTTCTCCATGCCGATGTTGTCAATATGGTCAGGGACTTGCGGCTCGTAATACAGGCTGAGATAGTAATAGCTCTGGTTTTGCACAATGACAAGGCCGCACGTAGCCATTGTTTGCTTGTCCTGGTTGTACATCAGCCATTGACCCGTTTCCGGATCAAGACCCATGTCCTTGAATCCTTTTTCCTTCAGCAGCTTGCAGACTGGCGAGACGACAGGAGTCTTGACGCGTTCCCACGAGGCGACGATGAGGTCGGATTCGATCAGCTCTTCTTGGGAATTGAAGTAGAGCATCGACAGAGGGAACTCGAAGTTGTCGGTCAGGAACACCTCAATGCCCTTTTGCGCCTCCTCGCTCACCGAGGGGTGCATCTTCCAATAGCTCTCGGTGAAGAGCTGGTGTCCTGCGGACTCTTCCGTTGCCATCGCCTCAGACTTGCCTGTGCCCCAGGAAATGTTGACAGGCGGAATCGGCGTGTCCACAAAGTCGGCAACCTTCACATGGAAAGAGACCTCGTCAAGGACATTGTTCTCGTCGAAGGCATTCAGGGAACCAGCCTCCGAACCCGCAACGCGCATTTTCACGTTCGCCTCTCCGGCTGCGACCGTCTTGAAAGAGTTTCCCCACGATGCCACGACATCCTCATTGTCGGACTCGTATTTTACGACAATACGTTTTTTCGCCGCTACATAATCCGCCAATTTCCCACTATACTTCTTGATGAACATCCTGTAGTAGGCATATTGCGGCACTGTGACATCGTCTGCCACCAAGACGCAATTGTCGGCAACAGAGTCTGACGATACGGTGTCGGAGGGAAGGGGATAGCCGCCATTGACACCATCCGAACGCACCCACGGGCCTTTCCTGCCATTGTTGAGCAGCTTCGCGAACGCATCGCTCTTCATTTCCTGGGTTGTCTTTCCTGTGGCGCCCTGCACCTCATCCGTGTATTTGTCACTGCAATAATAACTGTTGGCAATGTGTATGGCAGACATCTCACCCGTAACGGGCAATGTGATCGGGTGCATGTTGTCGTAGCAATCCAAGTCGCCGTTGTTGTAGCAATTAGATATATTGAGAGGACCGAATGACGAGGGCGACAAGAGCGCCGCTATTCCACCGGCATTGGTGGGAGAGGTAATCTTGCCGAAGTTGGCGCAGTCCTTGATGGCCACGCTTCCTCCATCCTCCACTTGTCCGACGATGCCGCCCACAACGCCGGCGTTCGACGACAGCTCGCCATAGTTCACGCACCGCTTCACCACATTGCCGACCACTCCGCAACTGGCTATGATTCCGGCCACACCCATGCCCACAGCGGAGACGCTTGCCCGCGAAGAGCAATCGCTTATCAGGATGGAGTCGCCAAACACTCCGCACACGATGCCTGCAGCGTAGGCCTGGCGCGTGCTGCTGATGGTCACATTCTCGCCCAAATGGCAGTTCGACACCGTGCCTCCGAGCGCGGCCCCCACAAATCCGGCCGTGAGAGCGTCAGACTGTATTGAGCTGTTGTCGATGGTGAGGTTCTTGATCGTGGCACCCTGGATGACGCCAAACAAGGCAACCCCTATTTTGTCTTTTCCCTGGAACGACATGTGGAGGTTGCTAAGGGTGTGCCCGCCGCCGTCGAAGGTTCCGCAGAAAGCCTTGATCACGGCTCCCGCCGACCCGAAATTGTTGCCTATCGGCAGCAGGTTTGCAACGCCAGAAAGGTCAATGTCAGACGTCATCTTGAAGAACTTGCCCTCGTAGGTATACTTGTCGTTCACGGCCTCAGACAAATTCGCTATGTCTGTGGCCGCGGAAATCAGATAAGGCTCCTCTTCTGTTCCCTTTCCGCCGCTATACTCATATTCGCCTGGCTTCCTGACTCCCACGCCCGAAAGGGAAATGAAGGTCTCCACGTCGCCCGACTGGAGCGTTACGATGGCTTTGTATGCGCCATAGCCACTGGGGGCGAAAGTTATGCTGAAAGATTCCTCATTCTCTCCATCCTTCACCGGGATTTCCGTCTTTGACAAACTGAATGCGGCATTGTCGTCCATCCTTAGCTTGATGGGCGACGTCAGGTTCTTGTAAGTGAGCTTGCACGTGATGGTCTTGGTCTCCCGCTTGTATACCTGTCCAAAATTCAAGGTATTGCTCTCCACATCCAATGCGGGCGCGTTCGGGTCTACCGCCGATGCGTCGGTGATGGACATGTCGTCGATGTTGAACATCGCCGTGAATCCCAAATCCTTCCATTGGAACACCTCGTGGTCTTCCCTGACGATTCGTATTCGGGCATTCTCCTTGTTGGCCTTGGCCTCAAAGGTCTGCACCTCCATGGTAGGGGTAAAGGGCTTGCCTATGGTCTGCCAATGCTGCCCGTCATCCACCGTAACCTGCACGATCCATGACGTCTGGGTGTCCTTTTCCCTCTCGTAGGCCCTATATTTAAACGAGACCACGCCAATGCCGCCCTCCTTGTTGTTTTTCATCTCCACGTAGGGCATACCGTCCATTGAGGCTTTTGTCCCATAAATGCGCATGGAGCCTTTGCCGTTGGCATAGTCCATTTTGTCGTCATTGTTCCTGACACAGTATATCTTCCATACCATGTCGTTCAATGTCACTTCCCGGTGCTCGTGGAAAAGTTTTCCAATGTCCGTCTTCGCAGTTTCAAAATCATAGCTCCAGTCTGCCGCCGAAACAGGCAGGGCAGACAGTAAGAACATGATGAGGAAACCGACCGCTTTGAATGTTCCTTTCATAAATAGATTGATTTTTATTAATAATTAGTAGATACTTCTTCAAGGATGCATCGTCTGGTCTTAAGCTATTCCATATTTTTTTGCAAAGATAAACAATTAATCCATTATTGTAAAGCAATAGTCAAGTAATTTTTCTATTTGCCTAAAATTTCATGTTCTTTTCAATCGACATGCCGACGCGCTTGCCCAACTTGTATGTCAGTTGTCACACAACAATAGAACAACCGTCGCACACAATAGAACAACTGTGACACAACAGCGTAACAACCGCCACACTGTTGAACAGCCCACCGTCAGACCCACACCTTTGGTGGCAAGCCTGCCCATGACGAAAATCGCTATCGCGTAAAATTGCGTCCTAACGCATAAAATTCTATGGCAAAAACTTACCATGAATCCACTCTACAATATCCGCTGTGCCTGTTTTTGCTTTGTTTTTCTTGTTTGGCCTATGGCCACAATGCAAGCATGACGGCATCCCTCCGCCGTTGCGGAGGGCTTTTGGACGCAGCGCGTGCGCTTGTGCATCTTCTGTGCCAACTGTCACGGACTATCGTGCCAACTGTCACGGACTATCGTGCCAACTGCCACAGATCATCTGGAAGAATAGGACACCTCTTCAACTTGCATTTTGGGTCTCGATGGCTGACAGAACCTTTTCGATAAGTCAAATGAGCAGAGCCAAGCTTGCTTGAACGCTGCCATGGCGAGAAAAGGTGGGCGCTAAGCCAATACGGCTCGACCTAATTTAGGCTTTCAGTCCGTGTTGGTCTGTGAACGTCCGTGGCAAATGATAACAGCCACGGACAAGCACGGACAAGCACGGACGACTTTCAGTGCTTCAATGGATATTTTCCGTGGATTGGATATGTTGTTTCATTTCGTATAGTCCTGACTTCGCCATTTTCCTTCCCCTTTACATATAAACTTACCATGAATCCACGGATAATATCCGCTGTGCCGAAAAACACCATTTTCATGCTCAAAATCTCCCCCTGCCGTGGGGAATGAAACCCCACATTAGGGGGAATCGTTCCCCACGCCGTGGGGGATTTTTTGGCATGTGTCATATACCAGACATGTGAACACCTTCAGGACTCACTCTTCATGAGCATAATTCGCAATAGCTCGCTATTACTCATTAAAAGTCAAACAAAAATCCACTCTTCTAAAAGAGCAAAATCCAAGCAAGCCCTAACGACCGATTTGGGTTAAAGTCGCATCTGAAACCTCTATTTTGCAAAAGTTGGTATTTTGATGACATAAAGGAAGAATTTGTCTATAATAATTTGCTAGATGGAATAATTTTACTATTTTTGACACGGTTTTGAAAATGTCGCCTGCTTTGTGGCAGCATTGTGGCAGGCTGATGCTTAGACACCGATTAGAGATTAACGACATATTTATTTGCAGTGCTGCCTTAAATAAAACAATTTATCTATGAAGAATATCCACATGATTATTTCGGCGACGTTGTGTTCTCTCATGCTTCTGCCGTCAGTATCCTACGCCCAGAAAACACCGATGGGCAAGTTTGCCCGATCGGCAATGAAAGCAATGCCGAGAACATCAGAATGCCACAGTCTGCCCAACCGTGCAGACGACGAGATTCCCACCAAGACAGTTGTAGACCAGCATTTCGACAAATGGACAGCAGGTACCAACGCCGAACCCGACACCAAGATGCTCGGAGGAGGCAGCGTGAACTATGTGCTGCCGGCAGACCTCATGGGAACGAATGGCTGGACCGGCAATGAGGTATACCAGGCAGGACAGGCATGTGCGCTACGCATGTATGAGTCTGAATACGGTGGTCTTGCAGGAGGATTCATAAGCACACCGGAGATGGAACTCAGCGGAGACGTAGTGCTGAAGTTCCGAGCCAGATGTCTGAAAGCCGGCGACGAGGGCGTTATCCGTGTGGCACTGTGCGACAACAACGAAGGTCCCGTTGACGACCGTGATTTTGACATTTCCGACCAGTGGCAGGAATTCACCTTCGCCACTGACCAGGCCACATTCAATCCCAACAATATATTCCAGTTTTCTGCCGAGGAGGTAGACCTCCTGCTCGACGATATCGTGGTGACGCGCAAGGCCAACAAGATACCGGCGCCACAGGTGCTGCAACCAGTAAACAACTCTTCCACCTCGTTTACAGCCCGCTGGAGCCCCACTACGACGGCGAGTTCGTATCTCCTCAACGTATACCGCAAGGAGATGCCGGAACACAGTGTGGAGCCAGGCTCTCTGTCGGAGAATTTCGACGGTATCAACATCAACGCCGACGGCAAGACCATAAACCAGGACAACCCCGGCTATCCGGAGGGATGGACTATCAATCTGTCGGCACAAGGCTCCCAGGATGTATACACATCCGAGGGCAACTACAGTTCGGCCCCATTGTCGCTCTGTCTGGATGCCGTAGGCGACGAAATCATTTCGCCCGAGACACCGGCCCCGATAACATCACTCTCGTTCTGGGTGAAACCGAGTAATATGGAGAATGAAACCGACTATACCTACTCATTGGTGCAGGTAGCCGTATACAACGAGAAAGACGGATGGATACCTATCGCCAATATGCCAAACTACTATATGCAGGCCGAAGGCGGACAATACTCGTTCACATCAGAACAGATAGGAGAAGGAATGACAAGGGTGAAGTTCTTCTTCATACAGAAAAACTCCGTCGACTTCGCCATCGACGATGTGAAGATAGACTATGCCACACAGCGAGTGCCGGTGACCCAGCTCGACAAGGAACTGACCGACACCTGCTACACCATGGACATCGACCCCAACTATGAATATTTCTACAATGTGAGAGCCAAGAACGGAAGCGTGGTGTCGAAGCCATCGCCCGACATGTGGGTAGATGGCATTCTCGGAGTGAAGGTGGAGGCAAAGGAGGCAACGAATGTCACCGAAACCTCGTTCACGGCAAACTGGACGGAGCTGAACAATGCCGACAGATACAAGCTCAACATCATGAAGGTGCTGCAGCCCAAAGAGGATATGCAGAATGTGGTGGTGCTGAGCGAGAACTTCAACAAGATTGACCAGGGCACCATAGACAATCCTTATAACCCATACACATATGTGTTCAATCTGGCTGACAACGGATACACAACGACGGAATGGCTCCTGCAGCTGCCTTATCTGGCTGATGGAATGGTAGGAGCACAGCAGACCAACGTATGGATGGGTCTGGCAGGACTCGTTACATCGCCGCACCTCGACCTCACCTGCGACGGCGGAGCGTTTGATGTAGACGTGAAGGCATACAACACGTTTGCCAGCGACACTCTCTTCGTGATGCTCCTGAAAGACTACACCGACAATGTAGCCACCGACCATCGCATCATGCCGCTCACGCTGAATGGCACGGGAATGACATCTGCCACAATCCACTTCGACGCTACCGACAACAAGAACCTGCGTGAGAACGTCATCCTGGCATTCATGAGCATGTATGGCCAGCCTTTCTTCATCGATGAGGTAACCATCCGCCAGAATGTGCGCAAGGGCGAGACTCTCATAGCTCCGTATTCGGTGATGTATCCGAAAGGAAGCGGTTTCAACGTGACGGATCTCGACCCGCAGTATACTTATGCCTATGATGTTACGGCGATGAGGACCAAGGATTACACTAACTATGTATCTGAAACTTCAGAACGGGTGTATGTGAATGGCATAGAAACCGCAGTAGGCAGTGTCTCAACCGGCAGCAACGCCCTTGATATCAGAGTGGCCCACGGTAGCATCTCATTGTCTACAGACTATGACTCAGCTGATGTATACGACATGCAGGGCAAGACAGTGGCAACTGTTCCGGCTGGTCGTCATGCCGTCAGCCTTGCTCCCGGCGTGTATATCGTGAAGGCCGGAGAGAAGACAGTCAAGGTGGTAGTGCCATAACCTCTGCTCGGCAGATAAGAAAACAAGGCAGGTAGCTGCATCCTTTTGTGTTTACATAACCTGATACCTGCCTATAATAAAATCCCCCGATTCTGTCCATTCTGGGACAGGTCGGGGGATTTCTATAGTATCCTTCCTTTAACCCCAATCGGTCATTAGGACGTTTATAGAAATATTTAATGACTGCTTGCAGTCTTTTGTTTTTTATAAGGCGTCTTTTGCTTGTTTTTAATTCGCAATAGCTCGCTATTACTCATTAAAAGACAAACAAAATCCACTCTTCTAAAATTCCAAAATACAAGCAAGCCCTAATGACCGATTTGGGTTTAAGAAACATCCTCATGGCATTCTATCCTTCCGGCAGGAACATCCTCATGGCGTTTGCTGTGGTGTGGCGGTCTATTTCCTCGGGGGAGATGCCGTAGGCAAGGGCGAGGCGGTCTCTTACGTATGCCACATAGGCACTCTCGTTGCGTTTGCCGCGCATCGGCACGGGAGCCATGTATGGAGCGTCGGTCTCGAGCACGATGCGGTCGAGGGGGATGTGGGGCACCACTTCAGGCAGATGGCTCTTCTTGAATGTCAGCACACCGCCGATGCCGATGTTGAAATTGCCGAACGACAGCAGCTGTTCTGCCTCCCGCTCGTTGCCCGTGAAGCAGTGGAACACTCCTCCGCGGCGCAGTTCCCGTTCGTAGCGGCGCAGTATTCCCACCATCTCGTTCTGTGCCTTGCGGCAGTGTATCATCAGCGGCAGGTCGGCCTCTATCGACCATCTCACCTGCTCCTCGAAAGCCTCCAGCTGCTCTTTCTCGAATTCGCGGCTCCAATAGAAGTCCAGTCCCACCTCGCCGATGGCGATGAACGGAGGGTTGTCTGCCGACGGTGCTTTCTGCCGCTGCTCGTCGAGAATCCGTCGCATCTGGCCTACTGCGTCTTTCCAGTCCTCTTTCACCTCCTCCGGGTGGAGACCTATCATGGGGTAGGCGTAGCCCGGAAACTGCCGGCATGTGTCCACTACGCTGCCGATGCTCTTGAGGTCGATTGCCGGCACGAAGATTTTCTCCACTCCGGCATCCTGTGCCCGCAGCACTGTCTGCGCGCGGTCTTCGGCGAATTCCTCGCCGTCGATATGAGTATGCGTGTCAATCATTGTTCATTTTCCTGTTTGTTTTCCTTTTCCTTCTCCTGCATCTTGCGTTTCTCCTTGCGGCGCATGTAGTAGCGTATGCCGAAGCGCTCACAGTCGGCCACTCGGTCTATCACGAGTTTTCCCTCCTCGCTGAAGTGCGCCTCTATCTGGTCCCAGATGCGCAGTATCAGTTCGTCGATTTCGGGTCGTATCTCCTTGAGCCGTTGCTCCATTTCGCTTGTGCGTTTCTGCAGCGCCTTCTGCTTGTCGTAAGCCTCCTTGAAGATGTCGAAGTGGGTCTCCACCATTCCTATCGTGGGGTTGTAAATCGGTCTGCCACCCTTCTTCACGCGGTTTTTCTCTCCGCTGATGATTTTCGGTCCCCATTCCGTTATCGACCCTATGCTGTTGTCCACGGGAATCATGGTGGCGGTCTCCTCCAGTCCGTAGAGTTTCAGGTTAGAGCGCTTTATCTCCCCTCTTGTCACAGCCATGAGCAACACCTGCATGAAGTGGCTCTCATACATGTAAGCCTTTTTCTGCAGCTGGTCTATTTTCGTTCCGCTCCGCCATTGCGCCTTTTTGTCCACCTCGTATTGCGTCACTGCCGTGAGCAGCTTGTCGTAGCAGGTGCGCGCCTGGTTTATGTCTTTCCATTCCAGAAACCTGTCGCGGGCCATGTATATGTCGTTGTTGTCGAGCAGCGTCTTCAGTGCACTTAGTCTCGACTTGTCGGTATTGGGGAGTCTTCTGTATGGCATTTCCTCTCTTTTTGTGGGTGTTTCGTTATTTCTTTCTGTTCATCATTCTCTCGGTGTATTCGCGCAACACCGCCTTGCGGTCGTCGCTCACCGAGAGTTCGTCGAGATGCTGTCTGCTCTGTTCGAAGTATTCCTTTATCCTCTGTTCGGCGAACTTGTCGATTCCGAGCCTGTTGTAAATCTCCGTCACGGCAGCAATCTTCTCTGCCGGATCGAATTCCGTCGCCGTGGTCCATCTCTCCAGTTCGGCACGCGTCCCGGCATCTGCTCTGTTGAAGGCGTTGATGAGCATGAAGGTCTTCTTGTTTGATGTGATGTCGCCGCCGATAGCCTTTCCGAACACCTTCGGGTCGCCATACACGTCGAGCAGGTCGTCCTGCAGCTGGAACGCCAGTCCCACCTTCTCTCCGAAGGCATACAGAGCGTTGGCGTCGGCATCCGAAGCCCCAGCCACCACGGCACCCATCTTGAGTGCGCAAGCCAGCAATACGCTTGTCTTCAATCGTATCATCTCGATGTATTCCTCCTCAGCCACATCGTTGCGCGTTTCGAATTCCATGTCGAACTGCTGTCCTTCGCTCACCTCCAGTGCCGTTTCGGTGAAGAGGTCGAGTGCGGGCTTGAGATATTTGGTGTCGCATTTCGCCAGGTGTTCGTATGCCAATACGAGCATTGTGTCACCGGAGAGGATCGCCGTGTTGTCGTCCCATTTCTTGTGTACGGTGGGTCTGCCACGCCTCATGTCCGCCTTGTCCATGAGGTCGTCGTGTAGCAGTGTGTAGTTGTGGTAGGTCTCCAGTGCCGTAGCCACGGGCAGTATTCTGTCCACATCGTCGTGGAAGAGGTTGTATGCCATGAGCACGAACGACGGGCGTATGCGTTTTCCGCCGGCGGCGAGCACATATTCTATCGGGTCGTAGAGCGACTTTGGTCTTCTCTCGTAGGGAAGTGATGCGATGTATGCGTTCACTTTCTCCTGTATTTCGGTTGCTGTCAGCATAATTATGTTTTTTTTGTTAGGTTTGTCGTATTTATTATATGTATGTTAATTATTCAAGATATGTTAATTATTCAAGTGTATGTTAATTATTCAAGTTTCGCAGATCTTCCATTTGTTGGATGGGAGATGCAGGTTGCGCTGTATGTCGAAGGACTATCGATGTCCTGGTGTATCAGTCCCTCCCCTACGGGGGAGGTTAGGTGGGGGCTGATGCCATTTAGCCTTAGTAACCAGTTCCTTCCCTTTTTTACTCTATCAATGATTTTTGCCAAAAAACTTCAGCCCCCTCTCGTTCTCCCCCGTAGGGGAGATGCTGGTTACTCTGTATGTCGAAGGACTGTCGATGTCCTGGTGTATCAGTCCCTCCCCTACGGGGGAGGCTAGGTGGGGGCTGATGACATTTAGCCGTAGTAACCAGTTCCTTCCCTTGGGGAAGGTTAGGATGGGTTGTCCCTTGGGGAAGGTTAGGATGGGTTGTCCCTTGGGGAAGGTTAGGATGGGTTGTCCCTTTGGGAAGGTTAGGATGGGTCTGCGGTTATGATGGGTCTGCGGTCAGGTGTGGCTGACACCAGACCTATGCATCATTCTGCATCCTTATTCTCCATTCCTGCGGAAAGAGGTTGTTGGTGCGGTTGCCCAGGTTTTTCACGAATCCCAGGTTCAGCCCCTGATACCCCACAGCCACGAATCCGCGCGGCGTGTCTGGCGGTAACTGTATCGGCTCGCGTCTGAGATAGGCAATCGCAGTGTCGCGGTCGAGTTCCGCCGTGGCGAAGGCTTCAGGGTTGAATGCCGTTGAGAGGGCGAGACCTTCGGCAGGTATGATGTCCTTGCCCTTCGGCTCTCCCAGTTCGATGCCGGCATGCATCACCCGCAACTTCTCCAGTGCGGTGTCATACACGTTGCGCCACTGTTTCCTCACCGCCACGAAGCGCTGTCCGAGCGTGGTGATGCTGAAGTCCTCGTTGCCCTTTATCCATCCGCTCATCTCCTTAGCCCCCTTCACGGCCTGTTCTGCCGATGCCTTTCCGCGTCGTTTCTGCTTCTTGTCCTTTTTCGTTGCCGAGGAGTCGAGCATACTGATTGTGGTCTGCTGAGAGGCATCGCTTCCCGTCTGTCGCAGAGCCGCCATATACAGACCTTCTGATCGGGTCTCGCCCGGAATGAAATGCCTCTCGGAGAGCTTTTCCATCTGCCATTCAGAGCAGATGAAGTCCACGTTCTCCTCATCCTCCTGCCTGTTGTATGTGCAGGTGGAGTATACGAGCAGTCCGCCGTCTCTCAGACACGGCATGATGTCGGTGATAATCTCCCGTTGCAGTGCGGCACATTTTTTCACGTTAGCCACCGACCATTCCCTTATCGCCCCCTCGTCTTTGCGGAACATCCCTTCGCCGGAGCAGGGCACGTCGGCGAGTATCACGTCAAACTGCAGTCTGCTGCGCTGGTAGTCGATGGCATAGTTGTTGGTCACTATCACGTCGGGGTGTCCGAACTTCTGTATGTTCTCCATCAGGATGTTTGCCCTAGGGCGCATCGGCTCGTTGGTCATCAGCAGACTTCCCTCGGGTAGCACACTGCGCATGGCGGTGGACTTCCCTCCCGGTGCGGCACACAGGTCGAGCACCATCAGCGGACGGTCGGCGGGTGCGTGGTCGCGTATCACCTGGGTGATATACATCGAGGCAGCCTCCTGCACGTAGTATGCTCCGGCGTGTAGCAGGGGGTCGAGAGTGAACATCGGCCTCTCCTTGAGATAGCGTCCTTCCCGACACCATTCCACGGGCTCGTCTTCCTCTGCCGGCAGTGCCATGCTGTCGGAGCGGAATTTCATCGGGTTCAGTCTCACGCTCACCGGCGGTTCCTCACCCATGGCTTCAGCGAAACGCGTCCACCGCTCCTCTCCCATGATTTCCCGGGTGTATGTGGAGAACTCCTCTGGTAGTGTTGTCTTCGGCGTGGTGGTCATCGTGTGGTGTTATGTTTTTTTGTTAAGATTCCTTTTTGTTTATATCCGTGTCCTGCTGCCGCTGGAGTCATGGGGAGACTTTGTTGGCATATTGCTGATGCCGTTGGCAAGGTTTCCCTCGGCAGTGCTCCGATTATTCGCTTGACGTCGGTTGTTGAGGCTTCGCAAAATGACAGCAGGGATTTCTAAGAATTTACAAATATAGTGTTTTTCTCCTTCATATCGCCCGTTTGGCGGAAAGAAAATGATGTTTGAATCCGTTTTTAACAAATATTCAAGCCCTGATGACCGATTGGGGATAAAGCGTCAGATAATTGATAAAAACAAAAACAGTGAAGAATCATCATATTAGAGCACTATTTTTTTTAAAGCAGAAAGCTGATATTTATGAGATAACACTGGGGATATTGAAAAACAGATTGGAATTGTCAGCTGCGAGCTAAGATATCCAGCCTTTCCAATATCCATCACAGTTTCATTGTTTCTTATATTTGCTGATCGCTTCCAGCATTTCAAACAATGTCATTTCATCTTGACTCACATTAGGGTAGAGTTTGCTTATATCAAGAATATCATCATAGCTAATACTTGCCAACATCGCGACAAAAGAAAGAAGTGACTGCAACTTGATGTTGGTATTGGCAATTGCATGATTCTTTAAGGTATCTGTGCCAAACACAATTCTCTTTGCCTTCTCATTGTATTCATAAACACAATTTCCTACAGCTTCCGTTGATTTGCCATGCTTCTTTACAAATGGATAGACCTTGAAAGCCATTTCTGTCCCTCGAACAAGATAATAGTCACATAGTGAGAACTCTTTTATTTCCATTTTCTGGCGCAATGCTTTCTTCGGTTCAGCGCTATCGTCTGTTGATGCGTCTTGAGCACCACGGACTACCATCATTCTCTCATTGTCTTCTCTGAACCTGCTTTCATCAACTTCTGCCACAAATTCGCCCTCATTACTAAAAAGGCGTGAGTTTTCTTCATGCACGACATCTTCATGCCCCTTGAAGTGATACAACCACTTTCTGTTAGCATCCGGCAAACCGAAATAGTTGTATAGTCCTACATTGTCTATGATAATGGTCTTCTCTTTTCCTTCTACTACACGAAGTCCACGTCCAACCTGCTGTATGTATAATGCCAACGATTTTGTCGGACGTGCAAGTTGTATGAAACTCACACTCGGGCAATCAAAGCCTTCCGTGAATATGTCTACATTTACCAGTACTTTTATCTTTCCTTCTTTGAAGGATGAAATGAGATCATGGCGCACTTCTTTTGGAGTGTCGCAATCAACGGCTACGGCATTGACTCCATGACTACTGTATAGTTCAGCAATATTTGCTGCATGGCGCTTGTTTATGGCATAGATAATACCTTGTCTGCCTTTGGCGAATTTCTCGTATGATTCATAAACCTTTGCGCGTATGCGCTGATTGTTAAAGGTGTTGTCAAGGTCTGTATTTGAGAAATCCCCAGTTGAAGCAACTTCTGAATTATTCACGAGCTTCTGCACTTCTGAATTCGGCTTTATGGAAACATAATCAAAATCTGCCAATAAGCCTTTGTTTATGAACCAAGAAATCTGTGGTGATGTTATCAAGTGCTGGTATAGTGACAGAAACGACTCGTGATTTAATCTCCACGGCGTAGCCGTCACTCCTAATTTCTTGGCTTCCGGAAACAGATTGAATAATTTCATATATGTATCAGCAAGGGAATGATGCGCTTCGTCCACTATTATATAATCAAATCTCTGTCTGCATACATTATAATAATTCTTATCCGTCAGAAGTGACATTATGCTACCTACTTGCACTCTCTTCCATAAATGCTGCTCTCTCGCTCCTTGTATAAATCCATGCGCTATCCCGAACCGAGACAATGTGGCAGATATCTGGTCCAACAATTCTGTCCTGTGTGCCACTACCAATATGTTTATTTCTTTGTGTTCCCTTTTGTAATTGCACAACAAGTCATTTATCAATGATGTAAACAAGTAGGTCTTGCCTGTGCCTGTAGGCATCTGCAACATCACTGAATCATATTTTGACCACGCATCAAAAATCTTGGCTTTGGCTTCTATCTGATGTGGTCTCAGATTTATATTGTCTTGGACGATTTTGGCGAAATCCATTTAGATAGAGGTAATCTCCATTTTTATATGAAACATAGCACCTATAACTCTAAGAAGTTTTACTTTATCTCTTGTCGTATTGGGCACTATTATCCAGCGTTGGCTGTCTACTTGCACTTGATTGTTGAACATCTTTGTTGATGTTACCAAAGGATTACCGCCCCACGACAGTTCCTTGCGCTTTATTTCGTCAATACCGATTTCCCAAACCACCTCAAGAAACGTGTCTAAAGTACTGTTATTGGCAAAATATCTGCCGTCAGGGAATTTTACCAACAACTTGTCTTTTACTCTTGTGCGTCTCTCTTTATTGGGATTTTCTTGTGCCTCAAAATCAGTACCAAGTTCTATATTCAAGCCCAAAGACAACTGGTTGTTTATTGCTGTCAATTGCAAAAACTTTCCTTCTGAATTTGATTGCGTATTTAAATACCATCCATCACAAACCGGTTTCATCCAGTCTTTGTATTTTGGATAAACTTCCTTTGACAACAAAGGCAGATGACACAAGTCCAATCTGATGTCGGATATGACTTCCGTGCCAAGTTCTTGCAACGTTGCAATCATCGTGTCTGTAACGTTTTTATAGCATATTGATTTTCCATCAGGAAACATCACCCTCAGAAGTTTCCTCTTAGCTCTTCCTCGCTTTACTTCTTCCATATACTTATTTGGTTAATCTGTATACATTTTCATAGTATAATCCAGCGAAATCAATTCTCCTGGCTGCATCTTCACTCTGTATATCTGCACCCACTCTTCGCCTATCGGATGATAATCACCAAGTCTGATGCGTAGTGCCGCCTTGCCGTCATATTCTGTGATGCCGATTCTTTGCACATCGTAATAACCGTCTATCATACCGCCGACCATCGGCAGGAGATACTTGATGCCTATTAAGTTTATGCTTGGTATTCTCTCCATGACATAATACTTACCTCGGTGTTCCGCAAACGCCTTGAAATTCTCGTCGGTCTTGCGTACAAGACAGGTAAAGACATTCTTTTCACCAGCATCACCCGGCATAGCTGGCATGGCGCCGGATTCTTTCGCCGGCAACACGTCTTTGGGATCTGTTCCCAACTCACATTCGCGTATCACAAATGACTTTCCCAATTCTGCGAGCAACACCTCATTCTTCTCTTTATCACTCTTGTCAAGGGCAAGCGAGAAAATATCCTGCTCCTCAAATGGGGTATATACTTTTCCCAGCACTTGTCTGAAATGCGTTTCCACATATTCCTTTACGTTCACCGTCGGCCGTGGCTTCATGGCATAGAACTGGAAGTCCTGCTGGAGCCAGGTCTGAATCTCCGAACGGAACTTCTTGCGTATCTTTCCTTTCCAATTCCTCTGCTCGCCACCATTGTTCTTGGCATACAGGGACAGCACAAACAGAAAATTAACATCATAATGGAACAGCAACAACGTGTCACGGTCATACAGACGGTTGTCAAACTGCTTCGACATATAGCGGTTGCTCTTGCGGTCGGTCTCTTTTATGCCGTCGTTGCCATAATCAAACTTCCCGTCCATCGTTGCCGAGATAAAGAAATTTGGAATGATATTATATCCTTCTGTCTCGTCATCACGCAGCTTCACGCCTGATGACGGAATACGGCCATCGTTGAAAATGTCGAGATTCCACTGTATCACATTTCGGGCGTATGTGTATTGTTTGTAAACGGACTCTTTGCCGAGCTCGTTTCCCATTTTATAATACTTTGAGTCTCCGATATAATAGGTATTGCCGGTATCGCCCTCGACAAGACTCTTGGCAGTATAGAGATGGTCTACGATTTTGCCGTCTTCCTGCTTCTTGTCCATTCCATCCGGCAACGGATTGTCTCCTATCAATGTATCGATGATTGCCTCAAACACGATATGGAAACTCTTCACCAACAGATACTCTTTCTGGTTGGTATTCACGAACACCTGCCTTGACTCATCAAAGAAGGCATAACAGAGCTTCCACAGCTGCAATGCCTTGTCAGAGAAATACTTATATTTGATTTGCTGCAAACGTACTTTGCCATAACCTTTGCGGTATTTCTCAAACTGCTTTCCGCGAATCAGCTCGAAGTTGCAGTTGATATTCTTCTCGAATCCATACGTTTCGCCTATATAGTTCAGAATAGAGAAGAATATGACGAGCAGTTCCTCGTCAAAGTTTATCGTCCTTTTCTTGTTCACAGGATTCAGATACACCGCATTTCCGTCTTGCACTATCGCCGTTGTCGTGCCTATAGTGCGTGTCCAGTTTATCTTGTTGTATCCTGCATGGAGATTTTTCAGCACAAAGAAGAAGAAGCTCTGGTTGTCTTTGTTGAACTGCAACAACGCAAGCAATATGTCAAGAAAGGTGTTGCTCAGTCTGCGACTGCCAAACCCAGCCTGTGTGATTTTCTTTTGATAGACGATGGTGGAATCATTCGTCTTGTCATTCTTGTATACCACAATCGCACGGTAGATCCACACTGCGAATCCATACAGGGATGTTCTATAAATTAACTTGTTAACAATTAGAGATTTACTTTGATATTTCAGTAAAAAGTCGTTCCTTTGTAG
>ENA-UPTB01000417-UPTB01000417.1-human-gut-metagenome-genome-assembly--contig:-NODE-417-length-45316-cov-14.857048_pt1 | contig 45316 bp, 42 predicted proteins | sample MGYA00250046_ERZ773369 | MGnify/ENA primary metagenome ERZ773369 (study PRJEB29103, sample SAMN06111938) | human gut metagenome | biome: human gut; feature: ankylosing spondylitis patient; material... | reverse complement strand
CCCGCGAAAAAATCAAGGGGCAGAATTTCTTCCGCATCATTTTCTACATCCCGAACATCCTGTCTGTGGTCGTCATCTCCGGTATCTTCTCTGCCATCTATAAGCCGGAGAATGGTATGCTGAACAGCATCATCGGGCTGTTCCGGGATATGACTGACCCTATCCTCTGGAAAGGCGAAAAGCTGGTCATTCCGTCCATCATCATTGCAATGGTCTGGCAGGCTGTGGGCTACTATATGGTGATGTATATGGCTTCCATGTCCTCGGTGCCTGCCAGCTTGTACGAGAGTGCCAATCTGGACGGAGCGGGCCGTCTGACCCAGTTCTTCCAGATCACGATTCCGCTGGTCTGGACGAACATCCGTACCACCCTGACCTTCTTTATCATTTCCACCATCAATATGGCGTTCCTGTTCGTCAAGGCGATGACCAGCGGCGGGCCGAACGGTGCCTCGGATGTGGCTCTGAACTATATGTACAGCCAGAAAGATGCAGGTCTGTACGGTTACAGCATGGCAATCGGTGTGGTTATCTTCCTGTTCTCGTTCGCCTTGTCCGCCTGCGTCAACCGTGCCACCAGCCGTGAACCGCTGGAGTTTTAAGGAGGAAAAACATGAAGAAAACGGAAGAAAAATCCTCCCGTTCGGCGGAGGGCCTGTACAAATTTTTCATCTATTTTGTGCTGATCCTGCTGGCTGTGACGATCATTGTGCCGGTGGCATGGGTGTTTATGGCATCCATCAAGCAGAACTCGGAGTTCTACGGCAATCCGTGGGCACTGCCTGCCGGATTCTACTGGCAGAACTTCGTCAATGCGTGGAATGGAGCCAAGATGGGCGAATATATGCTCAACTCCGTTCTGGTCACAGCACTGGCTCTGGTGCTGTTGCTGGTGATTGCGCTGCCGGCAGCTTACTGCCTGTCCCGTTTCCGGTTCAAGGGGCGCAAGCTGCTGAACACGCTGTTTATGGCAGGTCTGTTCATCAATGTCAACTATATCGTAGTTCCCATCTTCCTGATGCTGCGTGACGGTGATGTGTGGCTGAAAAACCATATTGGCAGCGGCTTTTTGCTGAACAACCTGTTCGTTCTGGCGGTCGTGTATGCAGCTACGGCACTGCCCTTTACCATCTATCTGCTGTCAGGCTATTTTGCCACTTTGCCCCACGACTTTGAAGAAGCAGCCTACATCGACGGTGCCAGCTATTTCTCTGCAATGACCCGTATCATTTTCCCAATGGCGAAGCCGTCTATCATCACCATTATTCTGTTCAACTTCCTGTCTTTCTGGAATGAGTACATCATCTCCATGACCCTTATGAGTTCCACCAGCGCACCCCGTACTCTGCCGGTGGGTCTGCTGAATCTGATGCAGGCTCAGCAGAGTGCTGCGCAGTACGGCACCATGTACGCAGGTCTTGTGCTGGTGATGCTGCCCACTCTGATTTTGTACATCTGTGTGCAGAAGCAGCTGACGCAGGGCATGACGGTGGGCGGCTTGAAAGGATAAGGTGACAAAACATGAAAACATTCTGGAAAACGCATCCTGCCCTGCGCATCGTGCTGATGATCGTGCTGTTTGTGCTGTCCATTGCATTGGTTGTGGCAGGCTGGAAAATGACCGGACAGCTGGCAGGGCTGGGCATCATGCTTGTGGGCGTGGCACTGCTGCTGGCGGTACTGGCCATTTACAACGCAACCTATCAGGATTGAGGATAAGAGAGGAAAACTATGGAAGATAAGTGCAAGACCGGGCGCGTTACCATTCCGACCGACCTGGATGTGGTGCCCGAAACGTTGGAGATTCTGAAAAAGTGGGGTGCGGATGCCATCCGTGACTGCGATGGTACGGATTTCCCGCAGGAACTGAAAAACGCCGATGCAAAGATCTATTCCACCTATTATACCACGCGCAAGGATAACGCATGGGCCAAAGCAAACCCGGACGAGGTGCAGCAGTGCTACATTATGACGGGTTTCTACACTGCCCCCGGCGAGACCGTGACCATCCCTCTGATGAAAGGCATCAGCCCGGAGCTGATGAAAGTGAACGATCACGATGACATCACCCGCTGGTGGGAGGTCATGGATCGCTCCACGGGTCAGCCTGTGCCGCCAGAACAGTGGAGCTATGCGGATGGCAGCGTGACCGTGCAGGCGGTGCCGTTCCATGAGTATACCGTGAGCTTCCTTGCCTACCTCATCTGGGACCCGGTGCATATGTACAATGCCACCACCAACGGCTGGACGAATTTCGAGCATCAGATCACGTTTGATGTGCGCCAGCCGAAAACCCACAAATATTCCATGGAGCGTCTGCGGAAATTCATTGCAGAGCATCCGTATGTGAACGTCATCCGCTATACCACGTTCTTCCATCAGTTCACCCTGATCTTCGATGAACTCAAGCGGGAAAAATTCGTGGACTGGTATGGCTATTCTGCTTCCGTCAGCCCCTATATCCTCAATCAGTTTGAGCAGGAAGTGGGTTACAAGTTCCGCCCGGAGTATATCATCGACCAGGGCTACTACAACAACCAGTATCGTGTGCCCAGCAAGGAATACCGTGATTTTCAGGCGTTCCAGCGGCGCGAAGTAGCAAAGCTGGCCAAAGAAATGGTGGACATCACGCACGAGTGCGGCTGCGAGGCGATGATGTTCCTGGGCGATCACTGGATCGGCACCGAGCCTTTTATGCCGGAGTTCAAGACCATCGGGCTGGATGCCGTGGTGGGCAGCGTGGGCAATGGCTCCACGCTGCGCCTGATCTCCGACATCGAGGGCGTGAAGTACACGGAAGGACGCTTTCTGCCTTACTTCTTCCCGGACACGTTCCATGAGGGCGGCGACCCGGTGAAAGAAGCCAAGGAAAACTGGGTCACAGCCCGCCGCGCCATCCTGCGCAAGCCCATTGACCGCATTGGCTATGGCGGCTATCTGAAGCTGGCATTGCAGTTCCCGGAGTTCGTGGATTATGTAGAGAGCGTCTGCAAGGAGTTCCGCGAACTGTACGAGAATATCAAGGGCACTACGCCTTACTGCGTCAAACGGGTGGCTGTGCTGAACTGCTGGGGTAAAATGCGGGCATGGGGCTGTCACATGGTGCATCATGCCCTCTACTACAAGCAGAATTACAGCTATTCGGGCGTGATTGAAATGCTTTCTGGCGCACCGTTTGATGTGAAGTTTATCAGCTTTGAGGATATCAAGAACGATCCGAAGCTGCTGGAAACGGTGGATGTCATCATCAATGTAGGCGATGCCGACACCGCCCACACTGGCGGTATCTGGTGGGAAGACCCGGAGATCTCCTCCGCCATTCGCCGGTTCGTCTGGAACGGTGGCGGCTTCATCGGTGTTGGAGAACCGTCCGGTCATCCATATCAGGGTCATATCCTCCAGATGGCCAGTGTTCTGGGCGTGGAGGAAGAAAATGGCTTTACCCTGAACTACGACAAGTACAACTGGGAAGAGCATCCAAATCATTTCATCTTGCAGGATGCTGACAAACCCATCGACTTCGGTGAGGGAAAGAAGAACATTTATGCCCTGGAAGGCACGGAAGTGCTGGTGCAGCGGAATAAGGAAGTGCAGATGGCGGCGCATGATTTCGGCAAGGGACGTGCCGTATACATCAGCGGTGTACCGTATAGTTTTGCCAACAGCCGCACCCTTTATCGAGCCATCTTGTGGAGTGCCCACAGCGAGGGTGAACTGCACACTTGGTTCAGTTCCAACTACAATGTGGAAGTCCATGCTTATGTCAAAAATGGCAAGTATTGCGTTGTGAACAACACTTACGAGCCGCAGGATACCACAGTTTATACGACGGATGGCAACAGCTTTGACCTGCATCTGGATGCCAATGAAATCAGATGGTATGAAATTTAAGTTCTCCTTATCAATCTGTGCAGTGAACGACCACTGCACAGCATAAGAGAAAACGGTGACTTTCCACAATGCGGAACGTCACCGTTTTTTCGTTATACTCTTCTATCCTTGCCATGACCGAAAACGCCTTCACCGAGGACATGGAAAAGAGCAAGGAAGCCGGTATGGACGAGCATCTGTCCAAGCCGGTGGACATTGCGGTGCTGGAGCGTGCTGTCCGGAAGTACCTTCTTACCCCCCCCCCGAAAATGAGAGACCGTCAACCGAAATTTACCCGGTGAGCCCCTGAACGAATACAAGAAAAAGGACAGAACTGCATGGCGGCAGTTCTGTCCTTTTTGCGTATTCCGGTCAAAAATAGGTCACCGCCAGCCCCGGGCCGCGGGGTCCAGCATTTCGGCGGCAGAGTAGAGCAGGGCATTGCAGATGGCGGCGGCCACGTTGCTGCCGCCCTTGCGGCCCATGGCCACGATGGCGGGTACGCCAAAGGCTTCGCAGGTGGCAAACAGCCGCTCTTTGCTCTCCACCACATTCACGAACCCCACCGGTACGCCAATGACCAGTGCAGGACGCAGCCCGGCTTCGATCTGGTCGGCGATGGTCAGCAGGGCGGTGGGGGCGTTGCCCACGGCCAGCACGGCACCGGGGTGCTCCTGCGCGGCCCGCTGCATGGAAGCCACCGCCCGGGTGGTGCCGCCTGCTTTGGCAAGGGCGGCCACCTCCGGGTCAGCCATGTAGCACAGGGCCGTGCCGCCCAGGCGGGCAAGGCCGGGCTTGGTGATGCCGGCCAGCGCCATGTTCGTGTCGGTGATGATGGGAGTGCCCGCCCGCAGGGCCTTCACCCCGGCCGCTACGGCACCGGGGGTGAAGCGCAGATTCCGGGCATAGTCAAAGTCGGCGGTGGTGTGGATCACCCGCTTGACCACGGCGGCGGTTTCCGGCGGAGGCGTCAGGCCCAGTTCCGCCAGCTCGGCTGTGATGATGGAAAGGCTTGTCCGCTCAATGTCGGCGGGCAGATGATGCTGCGGGGTCATACGCGGTTCCCTCCTTTGCGGTCCATGCCCATGGCGGCGTATACGGCATCCATGTCCAGCGCGGCCCGCACGCCGTCGGCCAGCAGGTCGAACTGCTGCTGCCGGTACTGCTCCATCGAGAGCAACGGTGCGTCGGCGGGGGAGATGCCCTTCTTTTTGCACAAAAATGCGGTGAGCTTTTCGGTCAGCTCGCCGGTGTCAAACAGCCCATGCAGGTAGGTGCCGAACACATTGGCCTGCACACACCCTTCCGGCGTGCCGTCGGCCAGAATGCAGAACGGGCTGCCCTGCACTGTCGTGCGCCCGGCGTGGATCTCGTAGCCGGTCAGCTTTGCCCCGGCAAAGGGGATGGCCTCGGCGGTGGCATGGGCCTGGCGCAGCTGCTTTTCGGCGTTGAACACGGTGTCCGTGGGCAGAAGCGCCAGCCCGCGCAGGGTGCAGGGGGTGCCGCTTTCTTCGCCGTCCGGATCGGCAAGGGTGTGCCCCAGCATCTGGTAGCCGCCGCACACGCCCAGCACAGGGGTACCCTGCGCGGCCAGCTTGAGCACCGCCGCTTCCAGTCCGCACTGACGCAGCCACAGCAGGTCGTCTATGGTGTTTTTGGTGCCGGGCAGGATCACCACATCCGGCGTGCCCAGCTGGCGGGAGCTCTGCACATAGCGCACCCCCAGCAGCGGGTGCTGTTCCAGCGGCATGAAGTCGGTGAAGTTGGAGATGTGCGGCAGGCGCAGAATGGCCGCATCCAGTGGTTTGACGGCCCGCCCTGCCTCCAGCCGGGTGGAAAGGGAATCCTCATCCTCAATGTCCACCTTCAGGTAGGGGATGACCCCCAGCACCGGCAGCTGCGTTTTTTCTTCCAGCATGGCAAGGCCGGGACGCAGGATCTCCACGTCGCCCCGGAACTTGTTGATGAGCAGCCCCTTGATGCGGGTCCGCTCGTCCGGCTCCAGCAGGGCCACCGTGCCGTACAGCTGTGCAAAGACGCCGCCCCGGTCGATGTCTCCGGCCAGCAGCACAGGGGCGTCCACCAGCTTGGCAAGGCCCATGTTCACAATGTCGTCGGCTTTCAGGTTGATCTCGGCCGGGCTGCCAGCTCCCTCAATGACGATGATGTCCACCTCTTCGGCCAGACTGTTGTAGGCGGCAAGGATGTCCGGGATCAGCGACCGCTTCATTTTAAAGTAGGCGGCGGCGGGCATCTGCCCCCGCACCTCGCCGTTCACGATCACTTGACTGCCGGTGTCGCTGCTGGGTTTGAGCAGGATGGGGTTCATGCGCACGTCCGGTTCCATCCCGGCGGCCTGCGCCTGCACCACCTGCGCCCGGCCCATTTCCAGCCCGTCCCGGGTCACAAAGCTGTTCAGGGCCATGTTCTGGCTCTTGAAAGGAGCCACCCGGTAGCCGTCCTGTGCAAAAATACGGCACAGTGCGGCGCACAGCAGGCTTTTGCCTGCACCGCTCATGGTGCCCTGCACCATAATGCAGTTTGCTTTGTTCATGCCAGTACCTCCGCAAGGGTCTTTAACAGTTCATCGTTTTCCGGCCCGGTACGCACGGCGGTGCGGTACCAGCTGCCGTCCAGCCCGGGGTAGTTGCTGCAGCTGCGCAGCACCACGCCCCGCTGCCGCAGGGCATCACCCAGCGTTTCCGGCCCCTGGAACAGCAGGTAGTTTGCTCGGCCGTCCAGTACCCGCAGGCCCAGTGCCCGCAGCCCGGCCGTGAGCCGGGGCCGCTGCTGCGCAATGAGTGCCCGCACCTGTGCCACATAGGCCGTTTCGTCCAGTGCGGCAAGCCCGGCGGCCTGCGCCAGACTGGACACCGCCCACGGCTGCCCGGCGGCCTGCATGGCTTCCAGCAAGGCCGTGTTGGCACACAGGCAGTACCCCAGCCGCACCCCGGCCATGCCGTACAGCTTGGTAAAGGCCTTGAGGATCAGCAGATTTTTGCTGTCCAGCAGGGCTTTGGCGGTCAGGGCGTTGCAGTCGGGCAGAAAATCCAGAAAACATTCGTCCACCACCAGCAGTGCCCCGCAGGCTTCGCACCGGCGCAGGATGCGCTCCACAAGGGGCAGCGGCGTGAGCTGCCCGGTGGGGTTGTTGGGCTGGCAGAGAAATACCATGTCCACCTCCGGCGTGATGGAGGAGAGGATGGAATCCGTCACGGCAAAATCGACCTCTGCCTGCAGAAAATATCGCCGCACCGCACAGCCCGCACTTTCCAGCGCGGCGGCGTACTCGGCAAAAGTGGGGGCGGTCACCAGCGCGGTGCGGGGCTTTTCCGCCCACGCCAGCCGGAAGATCAGGTCTGCCGCGCCGTTGCCGCAGAGGATAGATTCTGCCGGGATCCCCTCGTGCGGGGCCAGCTTTGCCCGCAGTGCCCGGCACAGGGGGTCGGGATAGCGGTCGGCGTGAGGCAAGGCGGCAGCAATGGCGTTCGCCACGCCCTGCGGCAGGCCCAGCGGGCTCACGTTGGCCGAAAAATCCAGCGCGTCGTGCCCGTACTGTGCCCGATATCCGGCCCAGTCGCCGCCGTGTGTCAGCTGTGTCATAAGATCACCCCTCGGATCGCCAGCCCCAGCAGCAGGGCCAGCAGGCTTTCGGCATACATCATTTTATTGGCGCGGCGGATGTCCTCTGGCTCAATGGGACGCAGGGCGTCGCCAATGGTAGGCTTGGGGTAATATTCTCCAAAATAGTAGGCAGGCCCGGCCAGCTGCACGCCCAGTGCTCCGGCACACGCGCTCTCGGTCTGGGCACTGTTGGGGCTGGCATGGTTGCGCCGGTCCCGCCGCCAGATACGCCACGCCCCTTTGGCGCTGTTGCCGGTCAGGGCCGCCGCCGCGCACCACAGCAGACCCGCCAGACGGCTGGGCAGATAGTTTGCCGCGTCGTCCAGCTTGGCGGGGATGCGGCCGAAAGAAAGGTACTTTTCGTTTTTGTAGCCCAGCATGCTGTCCATGGTGTTGATGGCCTTGTAGGTCAGCGCCAGCGGTGCCCCGCCGATGAGCATATACAGCAGCGGCGCGATCACGCCGTCGCTGGCGTTTTCGGCCACGGTCTCCACGGCGGCTTTGGTCACACCCTCAGCGGTCAGATTCTGGGTGTCGCGGCCCACGATGCGGCTCACAGCCTTGCGGGCTGCGGGCAGGTCGCCCTTCACAAGCTCCTTGTGCACGTTCATGCTCTCCTGCGCAAGGCCCTTTGCGGCCAGTGCCTGCCCGCACCAGAACATCTGCACGGCCAGCCCCAGCCATGGGCTGAGCTTTGCTGCGCCCAGGCAGACAAGGCCGGTGCACACAAAGGTGCCCACCGGCAGGCAAAAAGCCACGATGCCGCCGCCCAGCAGTTCGCCCTGGGGCGTTTTGGGCAGGCGGGCGCGCAGGCGCTTTTCCAGCGCGGAGATGGCCTTGCCCATGAGCACCACCGGGTGGGGCAGCCACGCGGGGTCGCCGAAGAGGGTGTCCAGCACAAAGCCGCCCAGAACGGCCAGCCCGGTCATACGTCGGCCTCCCTGGTGTACTGCACGGTCTTTACAAGGTGCAGCACCCGCTTGTCGGCCCAGTCGGCGGCGTCCAGCACAAAGCCGCCCGCGTTGGGGCCGCACCATTCGTAGTAGTCTTTATGGGGCAGGGCGTAGCGCTCCAACGCGGCCATCTGGGTGCCGCCGTGGGCCAGGATGACCAGCAATTCTTCGCCGTCGGCCAGTGCCTTGTCCACCAGTGCCGAAAAGGCGCGGCAGATGCGCTCAGAAAAAGCGGCCTTGGTCTCGCCGTCCGGGCAGGGGCTCTCACAGTTGGCCGCTACCCAGGCCAGATAGTCCGGGTCGTGCTCCATCTCAATGTAATTGCGGCCCTCAAAGCTGCCGAAGCACATCTCCTTCAGGCCGTCCACCACCACCAGCTTTGCAGTGGGAAACAGCACCTCAGCGGTCTGCCGGGTGCGGCACAGCGGGGTGATGTACACGGTTTGAGGCTCGATGTCTGCCTTGCGCAGCATCGCGCGGCCAGCGGCAGAAAGCGGGATGTCCCGCTGGCCCTGATAGCGCTTCTCGGCATTGTATTCGGTCAGGCCGTGGCGCAGGAAATAGATCAGCATGTTGGCAGTTCTCCTTTCAGAACGGTGGGGATGCCGCAGAACATCTGCACAACGCAGTCTGCCCGTGCGGCCAGCAGACAGGCCAGCCGCCCGGCGGCTTCGCGTCCGGCACGTTCGGCGGGGTCCATGGGTACCACGCCGCCGCCCACCTCGGTGGCAAGCACGATATCGTAAGCGGACAGCTCGTCCGCGAGTTTTTCCAGATTTTCGGCCCCGGCGGCCAGCTCCTGTACATCGCAGATGCACCGTCCGGGCAGGGTCTTGGCAAAGGTGCGCTTGCCGCTGTAAAGCGGCCCGGTGATAAAGATCATAACAGCCCTCCCCACTGGCAGGCACACAGTGCCGCCAGCATCCAGATCTCGGTTTTCTGCAAAAACCACCCGGCCAGATCACCGGTGATGCCGCCGAACTGCTTGCAGGCAACGGCGTGGTACCGCCACAGCACAGCCAATGCGGCCAGCACCAGCGCCCAACCACCCAGTGCCAGCATGGCGCAGCACAGTACAGCGGCCAGAAGGGCCAGCACCCGGCGTACAGTGGCTCTGTCGGCTGCCGAGGCAAAGGTGTGGGCAAGGCCGGTGTTCTTTGCCATGGGGAACGCCGCCACCGCATAGCCGGAGAGCGCCCGCTCCAGTACCAGCGCCAGCACCCAGCACAGCCCCACCCGCGGGGTGAACTGTACACAGGCGCACAGGGCCAGATAGGCCGCAAAGTAGCTGCACAGACGGATCACGGCAAAGGCCCCGCAGTGAGGGTCCTTTAAGATCTCCAGCTTCTTTTCCCGGTCGCCGTAGCTCGAAAGTGCGTCGCAGGTGTCGGCGTAGCCGTCCAGATGGATGCCGCCGGTGACCCAGACCGGGATCAGGCAGAAGCCCGCCGCCCGCGCCGCACCCGGCAGGGGCAGCATGCCGCACAGGAACCACAGCAGCCCGATGACCACCCCGATGAGCGGGAAGGCGCACATCGCATACCGCATGTTCTTTTCGGTCCAGTTGAACTGCGGCACCGGCACAGCCGAAAACATGGCGAACGCCACGGCAACGGTCTGCAAAACGATCATTTTTCCACTCCTTTATAATAAACAGGGATGCCGCATACCACCCGCACCACGGCGTCGGCCCGGGCGGCCAGCGCGTTGTTCACCTGCGCCAGCGCCAGCAGATAGCGGTCGGTGTCGCCTGCGTAGTCGGCCCCGCCGCTGAACACCTCGTTGGAGACGACGATCAGGGTTTCACACTGGGCATACACGGCGTCCAGCCCGGAAAGAATGGCCTGCGCGGTCTGCGGCCCGGCCCCGGCGGGATCATAGAGCTCGTTGGCAGTCAGGTTGCCCAGATCTTCCAGCAACGCGGTACCACGGGCGGGCAGATGCACAGCGTCCAGATGCAGGGGGCACTCCACCGTTTCAAACTGTTTTGCCGCCCGCATTCTGCGGTGCTTTTCCACCCGGGCGGCACATTCGGCGTCCCACACCTGCATGGTGGCCAGATAATAGCGCGGCAGAGTGCTGCGCAGTACCAGACTCTCGGCGTATTCGCTTTTTCCGCTGGCCGCCCCGCCGATCACCAGCGTCAGCATTGCGGGGTGTACGGCGTGATGCCGCCCTCCGCAAAGGAATAACAGTGGCCGTATACCGCCAGTGCCATGTCCCACAGCGGGAGGCTGGCCACAGCGCCGGTGCCCTCGCCCAGATGCAGCCCGGCGGTGAGAAGCGGGGCCTTGCCCAGTGCATCCAGCACCAGACGGGAGGCAGGCTCCGAGGAACAGTGACTGGCAAACACTGCTTTGGCCGCGGCAGGGCACAGCCGCACGGCGCACAGGGCCGCCACGCCGCTGATGAAGCCGTCCATTACCACGGGCACGCCTTCCAGCGCACCGCCCAGAAAGACGCCGCACAGCCCGGCAAGATCAAAGCCGCCCAGCTTGGCCAGCACGTCCAGAGGGTCTGTGGGGTCCGGCTCGTTGCGCAGGATGCCCCGGCAGATGGCATCCACCTTGCGGGCCAGCCCTTCATCCGAAAGACCGGCTCCCCGGCCGGTCATCCGTTCCACCGGCTGGCCCAGCAGCACTGCTGCCACCGCACTGGAAGTGGTGGTGTTGCCAATGCCCATTTCGCCGGTGGCCAGCAACTGCACACCGGCAGCTTTCTGCTCCTGCACCAGCCGGATGCCCCGGCCGACGGCCTCCACAGCCTGGGCGCGGGTCATGGCGGGACCCTGCGTGAAATCGGCAGTACCGGCGGCAATGCGGCAGTCTGCCACCCCCGGCACCGGGTCTCCGGCCATGCCCATGTCCACGGGCACCACATCGCAGTGGGCAGTACGGGCCATCTGGCACACGCTGGTACGCCGGGCGGCCAGATTCTCCGCCACTGCGCGGGTCACGCTCTGGTCGGTCTGGCTCACGCCCTGGGCCACCACGCCGTTGTCGGAGCAGAGCACCAGCACAGCCCGGCGGGAAACATCCAGCGACGCACTGCCGGTGAGGGCGGCGGCATCTTCCAGCAAAGTTTCCAGTGCGCCCAGTCCGCCCAGAGGTTTGGCCAACCCGGCCCAGTGGGCGTGGGCGGCGGCGCGGGCAGCTTCATCCGGCGGGGTGATGCCGGAAAGTAAAGTTTTCAGTTCCGTTTCAGTCATGTGTGTTTCTCTTTTGTCGTTGATAGAACTTTGCACCGCTCACAAAGCGGCGGGGCAGGGGAGTGCCTGCCCAGTAAAGATGCGGGAAACCGGCGTACAAACTCATGCTTGCAAATCCGCATTCCCACTGTGCTTTTTCGCTTTTCCAAACGGAAAAGTCTGAACCATTGTCGGTGGAATCCCAGTGATGGAATTCGTGAATATACAAATGCTCTCCGGCATGGAACAGCAGGCTGTCGGCTTTGGCGGTCATGGCGGCATAGCCGAACCGCACCAGCCGCCCCACCTTGACGCCTTTGCCGGGCAGAACGCCTGCCATGGGCCAGGCGGTACCGCTGGCATCTTCCAGCGTCTGCCCCAGATACAGAAAGCCGCCGCACTCTGCCACCGTGGGCAGGCCGCCATTTACGGCATCCCGGATGGCATCGCGCATGGTTTTGTTTTCGCTCAGCGGCCGGGCATACAGTTCCGGGTAGCCGCCGGGCAGATACAGCCCGCAGATGTCCTCCGGCAGGGTGGTGTCGTGCACCGGACTGAAGAACACCAGTTCTGCCCCGGCAGTGCGCAGGCAGTCCAGCGTTTCGGCGTAGGCAAAGCAGAATGCCTCATCCTGTGCCACAGCAATGCGGACGCCCGCCGTTTGCAGAGCAGGCGGCGGCACCGGGGCAGGAGCCGGTCGTTCGGTCAGCGCTTCCAGCGTTGCCCAGTCCAGATTTGCTTCCAGCGCATCGGCCAGCAGGCCGATCTTCTGGGCAAGATCGGTGATCTCTCCGGCGGTTTTCAGGCCCAGATGGCGGCTCTTCACCACCGCCTGCGGCAGGCGGGGCAGATACCCCAGCACCGGCAGGCCGGTCTCGGTTTCCAGCAGGGGCTTGAGCATCCGGAAGAGCTTTTCGGAGCAGTCATTCAGCAGGATGCCTGCAATATGGCTCTCCGGTTTGAAATGCACAAGGCCCTGGATCTCTGCGGCCAGCGTCACACTGGCCCCCTTGGGCTGTACCACCAACAGTACCGGCAGGTCCAGCGCATCGGCCAGCTCCCAGGCACTGGCGCGGGTGGTCAGGCCCTGTCCATCGTAAAAACCCATGGCCCCTTCGCACACCACAGCCCCGTGTCCGGCGGCATAATAGGCGTACAGTTCCCGTACCGTATTTTTGGCAGAAAGATAAAGATCCAGATTGTGGCTCTCCACCCCCAGCACCGACCGGTGGAACATGGGGTCGATGTAGTCCGGCCCGCTCTTGAAGGCGCAGGGGTCCATGCCCCGCTTTTTCAACGCGGCCAGCATGGCGCAGGTGACGGTGGTCTTGCCGCTGCCGGAACGCGGTGCGGCGATGACGAACTGCATCATTTGCGTTCTCCCGTGATCAGAAAAATGGGGTTGTTGGCGGTCAGCAGGTGGAGCCTGCCTGCCGGTCTGGTACGGCTCACGGCAAGCTGGGTCACCTCAGCGGAAAGGTCATGAGCCGTAAGGGCTGCAATGGCGGCGCTCAGGGATTCCAGCGCAATGGCGGCAATGCAGATGCGCGCATTGGCGTTTTTGGCCAGAACCGTGTCCACCACCGCGGCCATGCTGCCCTTGGTGCCGCCAATGAACACGGCATCCGGGGCAGGCAGGGCTTCCAGTGCGGCAGGGGCACGGCCCTCAATGAGGGAGAGGTTCCACGCCGCAAATTTTTCGCGGTTCCGGCGGATGAGGGCGCAGGCGTCCGGTTCACACTCCACCGCATACACATGCCCCTGCGGGGCGGCCAGTGCCAGCTCCACGCTCACGCTGCCGGTACCGGCCCCCACGTCCCACAGGGTGTCGGCGGGGCGCACGGCCAGTTTGGCCAGCGCGGCGGCCCGCACTTCCTGCTTGGTCATGGGCACCTCGCCCCGGATGAAGACCTCATCCGGCAGGCCGGGGGTGCGGCGTTCCGGGTGCACGGCATGTTCCACCAGCAGGACGCTCAGGGAAGCAAAGGTCTGCCCGGCCAGTTCCTGCGCGGTGCCAAAGTGGATCTTTTCGTCAGGCGTGCCAAGGTTTTCGCCCACAAGGGCGTGGGCATCGCCCAGCCCGGCGGCGGTCAGCGCGGCACACAGGGTGGCCGGGGTCTCGGCCCCGCCGGTGAGAAAGAATACGGTTTTATGGTTCATGCAGGCGGACACCGGGTCGCAGGCACAGCCGTGGGCAGAAACAAGAGTCCAGTCCTGCCAGGGGCGGCCTACGGCGGCGGCCAGCAGCTGTACGCTGGAAAGGCCGGGCAGCACCCGGCAGGAGATGCCAAAGGCCCGCAGCATGGGCAGCAGCTGGGATGCGCCGGAGTAGAACCCGGTATCGCCGCTGTACACCAGCGCAATTTCCTCGTCCGGGTGCGCGGCCAGACAGGCCAGAATTTCGTCCGGTTTGTACAGGGCCTGCCGGTTTCCGGTGCAGCCCTCCGGCAGTGTGGCCAGCAGCCGCTTTGCGCCCAGAATGCGGTCGGCACCCTGCAGGGCGGCAAGACCCTGTGCGGTCAGGCTGCCGGGGGTGCCGGAGCCCATACCAATGAGTGTGATCATCCGTTCAGCACCTCCCTGCAGCGGGTCAGGATCTGCTCTGCCGTCTCACCGGTCTCGGCCGGGCGGCGGATCACGATGAGCTGGACGCCGGTGTCGGCGGCAGCCTGCGCTTTCTCGGCAAAGCCACCGGCGGCCCCGCCGTCCTTGGTCACGAGAAAGCGAATGGAGAATTGCTCCAGCAGGGCCCGGTTCAGCGCGTAGGAGAATGGCCCCTGTAAAGCAAGGATATTCTTGTGGGGGATGTGCGCGGCCTCGCAGGCGGCAATGCCGTCCAGCGTGGGCAGCACACGGGGGTACAGCCGCTCCGGGGCCAGCTGCGCAAAGGCAGGCAGCTCCTTGGCTCCGGTGGCCAGCAGGACATTGCCCTGCGTTTGGGCCAGAAGATCCGCCACATGTGCCGCCGACTGGAACACCATGCTCCCGGCAGGCAGGGGGCTTTGCGCACGCAGCAGCCGGTGATATTCCACCCCGGCGGTGCGGCAGGCTGTGCGGATGTTGCGGGTGGCGTCCACTGCATAGGGGTGGGTGGCGTCTACGCACAGGTCGGCTCCCTGCACAAGGGCGGCCATCTCGTCCGGGGTCAACCGGCCGCAGTGCACCGTGATGCCGGCAAAGCTGCCCTGTTCCTCGCTGCCCAGCGAGGTGGCCACGCTCACCAGAACGTCCGCCCCAAGCTGGGCCAGCTGCCGGGAAAAAATGCGGCCCTCGGTGGTGCCGCTGAACACCACTGCCCTCATAGGCGGTACCCCCGCGGCGTGACCATGCGGCCCTGCAGCACCCGGGTGTTGCGGTTGCCGATGTACACGGTGGTGAACATATCCACGGGCGTCTGTTCCAGCTGGGCCAGCGTCAGCACCTGAGCGCTCTGGCCCTCCCGGCCGATGTTGCGCACCAGCCCACAGACGGTGTCCGGGGCCTTGCCGTTTTGCAGCAGGATGCGCACAGCCCGGGCCAGATAGTCCGGCCGCCCCTTGGAAGAAGGGTTGTACACCGCCATGCAGAAATCGCCCATGGCCGCTGCGGCCAGCCGCTTTTCGATGACCTCCCACGGGGTGAGCCGGTCGGAAAGAGAGAGCACACAGAAATCATGGGCCAGCGGGGCACCCAGCACCGCGCCGCCGCTCAGGGCGGCAGTCAGGCCGGGCACCACCTCCACGGTCACGTCCGGGCAGCCTTCGGCCAGCTCCAGCAGGGGGCTGGCCATGCCGTACACTCCGGCGTCACCGCTGCACACCAGAGCCACGGTCCGGCCGCTGTGGGCAGTTTCCAGTGCCCAGCGGCAGCGGTCCAGTTCTTTGGTCATGCCGGTGGCGTAATATTCTTTTTCCGGGTAATAGGGGCGTACCAGATCCAGATAGACCGGATAGCCGCACAGCACCTCGGCTTCTTCCAAGGCGCTCTGCGCCTGTGCGGTCAAAAACTGCGGGTCGCCGGGGCCAAGCCCGACCACATATACGATATCAGCCATTCTGCCACCTCCAGTCCGGGGCATAGGGGCACAGCGCCAGCGCAAAGGTCACACCGCCGCCCGCCTGTTTCGGGATGCGGATGCAGCCGCCGGACGCCAGCACAGCGGCCCGCTCACACACGTTGTCCACCCCGGTGACGCTTTGCACGAAGGGAGATGGTGTGAACGGCCCGGGCAGTGCCCGCAGCTGCTCCGCAGAATAAAATGTGATGGGCCAGCCGTGGGTCCGGCAGAACGCCAGCAGCCCGGCCTCGTCAGCCTTCAGGTCGATGCTGGCCACCGCCGTGATGCACGCCGGGGCAAGGCTGTGCCGGGCACAGAAGTCAGTAAAAGCGGCTTCCAACTGCTCGGCACACGTCCCCCTGCGGCAGCCGATGCCCAGCACCCCGATGCGGGGCACCAGATGCAAAGCGTCCCCGGCAGGGGAGAGGGTAAGGGCAAAATCGGCTTCGGCAGGGGTCCGTGCAGGATCCACCCCGGCGGGCAGGGTGCCCTGCACGGGAAACTCAGCGGCAAACCGCACCGACTGCCCGGCCAGCAGCTTGCTGCTGACATGCTTGATGCGCTCCGCTTCCAGCACCGTGCAGTTCTGGTGCTTTGCCCACTCGTCCACCGCAAAAATGCCGTGGGCGTCGGTGGCCGTGGTGATCACCGGAACGGCTCCGCACACGGCGGCCAGTGCACGGGCCAGGTCATTGGCACCGCCCAGATGACCGGACAGCACCGGCACCGCAAAGCGGCCGCATTCGTCCAGTACCACCACCGCCGGGTCCGACGCCTTGCTGCGGCAGTGCGGCGCAATGGCCCGCACCGCAATGCCCACGGCTCCCACAAAAACAAGGGCGTCGCTCTGCGCAAACTGCAGGGCGGTCCACCCGGCAAGGGAGACGCCGCCGCTGCCGCAGCGGTCCACACTGCCGGGCAGGGCGTCTGCCAGCCGCCGGGCCAGTGCCAGACCGGTGTCGGTAAAGGCCAGATAGGCCCGGGTCATTGGTCGGACCCCTTGCGGAACTCGGTGGTAAAACCGGGGTCGTACAGCTTGCTGCGCTCGTACCGGGTGCCAAGGAAATCGCCTGCCACGATGAGCGCTGTTTTGGTGATGCCGGCGTCGTGCACGCTCTGCGCCAGAGAACCCACGGTACAGCGCACGGTTTTCTGCTCCGGCCAGGTGGCCTTGTATACCACGGCGGCGGGGGTGTCCGGCGTGTAGGCACCGCCCTGCAGCAGAGCATCCTGCACCTTGTCCACCAGACCGATGGACAGGAAAATCACCATAGTGGCCCCGTGGGCGGCAAGACTGGCCAGCTTTTCCCGCTCGGGCACTGGGGTGCGGCCTTCCATGCGGGTGATGATCACGGTCTGGCTCACGGTGGGCAGGGTGTATTCGGCATTCAGTGCCGCCGCCGCGCCGCAGAAGCTGGACACGCCGGGCGTGTCATCGTAGGCGATGCCGTCGGCGTCCAGTGCATCCATCTGCTCCCGGATGGCCCCGTACAGGCAGGGGTCGCCGGTGTGCAGGCGCACGGTGATTTTGCCGTCTGCCTCCATGGTGCGCATCACATCCAGTACCTGTTCCAACGTCATCTCGGCGCTGTTGTAAATGGCGCAGCCGGGTTTTGCCAGTCCCAGCAGGGCCGGGTTGACCAGACTGCCCGCGTAGATGATGCAATCAGCCTCCTGTAGCAGGGCTGCGCCCCGCCGAGTGATCAGGTCCGGGGCACCGGGCCCCGCGCCTACAAAGTGTACCATAGCAGTTACTCCTTTACCAGTACCGTTGCAAAATATCCGGCCTTGCTGCCATCCTGCGGCGGGCGCGCAGTCGAAAGGTCAGGGAAGATCATTTCGTCCGGCAGGCCGCAGCTGCACACGAGGGCACTGCGGCTCAACGCACCGTGGGCGTCCAGGGTGTCCAGCAGGGCGGGCAGCTGACGCCCGGTTTTCATCAGGACTTTTGTACCGGGGGCGTCCAATACCTCGTCGGCCCGGCTGCCGGGGGCGATGGTCAGCGGGGTATCCATGCCGCCGGTAAGGGGCAGGTTCAGCCGGGCTGCTGCCGCGCAGAAGCTGGGCACGCCCGCCGCCATCGCGGTGGCATAGCCCTGCGCCTGCAGGATCTCCTGCAGATAGCCAAAGGTGGCATAAATGGATACGTCACCCAGGTTCAGCATGGCCACATCCTGCCCGGCATCCAGAAAGGGCCGCACTGCGCTGGCAGCGGTCTCGTGAGAGGCGCGCAGCACGGCGGCGTCCCGGCTCATGGCAAACTGCAAGGGCAGGATGGTCTTGCCGTCCAGCTCTGCGCCCAGTGCCCGGCGGGCGATGTCCAGCGCCAGCATCTGCCCGGAAGCGGTCTGCGGCGCAGCCAGCACCGGGCACTGCCGCAGCAGACGCACGGCCTGCAAAGTCAGCAGCTCCGGGTCGCCGGGGCCGACACTGACCCCGTAAAAGGTGCCGGTCATGCGTTGTTCCATTGTTCAAGCAGCTCCTTTGCAGTTTGTGTTGCGCCAAGCGGCCCGTGCTGGTTGGAAAACAGCACTGCACCCACCCGGAAGGCTTCGCCCGCCCGGCGGTCGAGGTGCAGTTGGATGGCATCCAGCAGACTTTCCAGCACCGGGGCGCGCAGTCCGGCGGCGTCCAGCAGCTCCAGACAGGCGTCGGTGGTGGCGGCGGCGTACAAAGCCGCGCACAGCTCCCGGCTTGCCCCACAGAGGGCGGCATGGGCACAGAACAGCTCGGTGCGGCAGTCGGCCGTGTGGGAGTGGGTGTTCATGATGCCGCCGGCCACCTTGACCAGCTTGCCCACATGGCCCACCAGCAGCACCTGTTCAAACCCGGCAGAAGCTGCCATATCCAGCGTATCTCCGATGAAGTTGGAGGTCTTGACCACCGGGATGGCCGCAAAGGCCGGGTAGGTGTCGTGCAGGTAGTCCAGCCCGTAGTTGCCCGGGGCAAGGATGAGCCGCTTTGGGGTACCGGCCCGCAAAACAGCCTGGTTCATTTCCAGCTGGATGGTGTCCAGGATGGCCTGCTGGCTCATGGGCTCCACGATGCCGCTGGTGCCCAGCACCGAAAGGCCGCCCTCCACCCCGATGTGCGGGTTGAAGGTGCGCCGGGCCACTTCCTCGCCGTTCTGGATGGAAATGGTCACCGCAAAGCCGCCGGTATAACAGGCGGCTTCAGCCTCCCGGCGCAGGGCCTCGGCGATCATCTGCCGGGGCACATGGTTGATGGCGGCGGCACCAACGGGTTGATCGAGGCCGGGTTTTGTCACCCGGCCCACACCTCTGCCGCCGTCGATGCGGATGTCCGTGCAGCCCGGCAGCAGTTCCACTGTGGCGATCACCGGCAAGCCGGTGGTCACATCCACGTCGTCGCCGCCGTCCTTTTCAATGGCGCATTCGGCCCCAGTGTCGGTGCGGCGGCAGAACAGGGGTGCTACCTCCACCACGATGCCCTTTGGGGTGCGCAGCGCCACCGTCTCCGGCGCATGGCCGGTGAGCAGCAGCCGGGCCGCGCCCGCTGCCCCCAGCGCCGCACAGGTGCCGGTGGTATAGCCGCAGCGCAGCAGCTTCTGCCCGCTGCGGACGTAGTGCTCGAACGTGGGCTTTTGGGGCTTTGCCTGCCCGAACAGGGCCGTATACTGTTCTTTGCTCAGCGCATAAAGCGCGCGGATGTTGTCCGGGGCAAAGGCGGCATCCGGGGTCAGCACGCCGGAAACATGGTCCGGGAACACGCACACCACTGCGTCCGCGATCTTCTGTGCCATGTCCAGCTCATGCAGGCTCACGATGACCGCAAGGCCCTGTTCATGGGCCAGCTTCTGCAGGATGGTCAGCAGCTCGATCTTGCCCTTGATGTCCAGAAAGGAGGTGGGCTCGTCCAGCAGCAGCACTTTGGGCTGCTGGCAGATGGCACGGGCCAGCAAAACACGCTGACGCTGGCCGTCACTGATGCAGTTGAAGTCCCGGTCCGCGAGATGCGCAGCTCCGGCAATTTCCAGTGCATCCTGCACGGCCTGCCGGTCGGCGTCGGACAGAATGCCCAGTCGCCCGGTGTAAGGAATGCGCCCGGCGGCGGCAAACTCAAAGCAGGTGGTCAGCTCGGTGTGGCGGGTGTGGGGCAGCATCAGAGCCAGCTTCTGCGCCCGGGCCGTGCCGGTGTAGGCGGTCAGGTCCTGCCCGTCCAGCAATACAGCACCGCCCAGCGGGGCCAGCTGCCCGGCCAGTGTTTTGAGCAGGGTGGATTTGCCCGCACCGTTGGGGCCGACAAGGACAAGGATCTGCCCCGGATTTGCCCCCAGTGCAATGCCGGAGGCCAGCGGCGTTTTGCCGTAGCCGATGGCAAGCTCCTGCGTTTCACAGAGAAATTCCTTCATTGTGCACCCTCCCGGTTCCGGCGGATGAGCAGCCCGATGACCACCGGCGCACCAAACACGGCGGTGACCGCGCTGATGGAAAGCTCCGTGGGAGCAAACAGGCTGCGGGCGATCAGATCGCACAGCAAACAGAAGGCGGCCCCGCCCAGGCAGCAGCCCGGCAGCACCACCAGCGGCTTTGCGCTGCCCAGCAGCTGCTTGACCAGATGCGGCACGGCGATGCCCACAAAGGAGATGGGCCCCGCAAAGGCCGTGACACAGGCCGCCAGCAGACTGGAAAGCAGTACCAGCAGTCGGGAAAAACGCTTCACGTTCACGCCCACGCTCTGGGCATAGGCTTCGCCCATCTGGTAGGCGCTCATGGGTTTGGCCAGGCAGAAGGCTGCTGCCAGCGCAGGCAGCACCACCAGTGCCGCCGCCTGTACATTGCCCCAGGTCATGCCGGAAAAGCTGCCCTGTGACCAGTTGTGCAGGTTGACGATGTTGGAGTCCTGCGCAAATGCCACCACGAACTCGGTGACAGCGGAACAGATGTAACCGATCATGACGCCGCAGATGACCAGAATGCTCATGCGTTGCACCCGACGGGCCACCGCCAGCACAAAGGCCATGGCGGCCATAGCCCCCGCAAAGGCGGCCAGGATCAGGGTGAGGGAGCTGGTGAGCAGGCCATGGTTCAGGAACATCACCATCACCAGTGCTACGGCTAGCTTGGCTCCGCTGGAAATGCCCATGACAAAAGGCCCGGCGATGGGGTTGGCAAAAAAGGTCTGCAGCAGATAGCCTGCCGCAGAGAGTGCCGCGCCCAGCAACACCACCATCACGGCCCGGGGCAGGCGCAGCTGGGTGATGATGCCCACCGACAGTGCGTCCTGCCCGCGGCCGGTCAGGGCCGCCAGCACGGCACCGGGGGTCAGGGCAACACTGCCCCAGAACAGGTTGGCGGCAAACAGAACCACCAGCGCCAGCGCCAGCAGGAGATAAGAAAACAGATAGCGTTTTTTGCGGGTCATAAGCGGTTCCTTACTCAACGTAAATGAAATACTGCAATCCGTCCGGCGCATCCTCGGTGAACAGACGGTGCAGCTCCAGGATAAAATCGGCCAATTCCATGCTCTGCTGGAAAAAGCTCTGGGCAACGCACCAGACATGCCCATTCTGCACAGCCTTGAAGTCCGCCAGCAGGGAGCACTTGGCCACCAGCTCGTCGGTGGTGGAGACAACGCCCTCAATGGTACTGTTGTAGATCAGGAAGTCGGCGTCCCGTGCACCGGCGTAGAAGTCTTCCAGCGGCAGGTTCATGGTGGAAAGGCTGTTGCCGTTGTCGGTCAGATCGGCAAACACATAGTCGGCCCCGGCCATCTCGATCATGCGGGCCACATAGTCGCCGCCCTTGCGCACGTTGGCCAGATTGTTGGCCGAGATGGAAAAGAACGCGCAGCTCTTGCCAGTGGACTGCTGGTCCAGCAGGGGAGCGATGCACTCCGCCTGTCGGTCAAACACCTGCTGTGCCAGTTCCTCCTTGCCCAGCAGGATGCCGTAGAATTTGATCCACTCCATGCGGGCCAGCGGGCCGCTCTCGTAGCTGGAACGCTCCACCAGCACCGGGATGCCGAAGCGCTCCAGCTGCTCCTTGACCTCCGGGGTGTGGTAGATCATGGTGTTCTCGATGGCAAGGCCGCAATTCGCGGCAAGGATCTGCTCGTAGTCCGGGGCGCTGTATTTGCCTGCATAGGCAATGCGCCCGTCCAGCATGGCCTGCCGGGCCTCGTCCAGATACCAGCCCTCGGCGCGGGTGCCGCTCAGGGCGATGCAGTCCAGTGCGTCCAGTGCAAGGAACAGGTCCATCACCGAGGTGGACACCAGATAGAGGTTCTGCAGCGGCTGACGCAGCACGGTCACGCCCTCGGGCACAGTGCGCAGGGTGGCAGCGCCTTCCGGCCGGACAAGGAACTTTGCCTGTGCGTCCGGGATGGTCAGCAGGGTAGAGCCGTCCGCATAGCAGTCGGCGGTAAACTGGGTGGCGTAGTCCAGCGGGTAGGCGTGGTCAAACACCAGCTCGTCCGTATCGGCCGGTGCAGTAGGCGCGGCAGTGCAGCCTGCAAGCGCCAGCACCGCGGCGGGCAGTGCCTTTAAAAATTGAGCGCGGGTCAGCTTCATGGAAGGTTACTCCAAAGTAAAGGTCAGGGTGTATTCGATCTCGTGCGGGGTGCTCATGGCCACCGTGTCGGCGGTCACGGCCAGCGGGGTGCCCAGGGCAGCGACCGGGATCTCAAAGGTGGAGTTGCCCTCGGTGTTGGTGGGCAGGTACTTCTCGCCGTCCACGACCATATAGTCATAGTTGGGGCTGCTCCATGCGATGGTGGCGGTCATCTTGCCGTCGGCCACGGTCAGAGTGGCGGGGCTGTCCACGGTGGCACGGCCGGAGCCGCCCTCCAGTGCCACAGATACGGTGTATTCGCCGTCTGCGGGGGTCTCGGAGGTCTCCTCGGTCGTGGGCTGGGCATTGCGCACGCTCACGGTGTGGTCGTACCAGGTACCCTTGGAGCCCAGAATGGCCAGCGGGAAGTCGGTATCCAGCGCAGTGACCGGGATGTCATAGCCGTACACCTCTTCGCTGGTGCCGTCGGAGTAGGTCACCGTGTCGGTGGTGGGCAGCAGCCAGTCCGTTTTGTGGGCCTCGGCATCAGCGGCCAGGCCGGGGTACAGGTTCACGATCTTTTTGGACACCAGGCTGACTTGGAAGGTCATCTTGCCGTCCTTGACGGTCAGGGTGCCTTTGCCGTCGCAGGCTTCGTTGGCATGGAACATGCCGCTGTCGGTATCAAACTCGGCAGTGTATACGCCGTCCGGCAGAGCGGCGGTCTCCGTGACTTCGGATGCGGCGGAACTTGCCGCGCTGGAAGGGGCCTCGGAAGAGACGGCCGACGGAGCGGTGGAAGAAGTGCCGCAGCCTGCCAGAGAAGCGGCCAGCAGCACGGTGACAACGGAAAGGGAAAGCATCTGTTTGCAGCGCATAGAAAAATACCTCAATGTTTCAGAATCAGAAAGGGAGAAACTCCCTGCAGGTCTCAGTATACCACAATCCTGTCAAAAAGAAAAATTGCCCGAAAAGATCACTCCCTTCGGGCAATTTGGCAGTTGTTTTTAGCCGTTCAGAGAATCAATGGCAGCCTTGGTGTGGGCAACGTACAGCTCCTGAATGGAGGGCACTTCGCCCAGACCGGCGATCTGGCAGTCCACAGACTCAAATGCGCCGGAGGCGTTGAACTGGCTCAGCCAGGAATCCTCGTCGGAACCGGCCATGTCGTTGTTGGCGTGATCGCCTGCCACTACCATCAGGGGACGCAGGACGACCTTGGTGTAACCGGCGGCCTTCACAGCCTCGATCACGTTCTCGCAGGCGGTTTCCTCGGGCTCACCCTCCACGGTGCCGATGAACACATTGTCATAGCCCAGGGTCTGCATGGTGGTCTGCATCTGGCTGTAGCTCACCTTTGCAGTGTGGGAAGTGCCGTGGCCCATGAACACGAAGGCAACCTTCTCGGCAGCGGCGGCGTCCAGGCTCTCGTAACCGGCATCCTTCACGGCGGCCTCGGTCACGGCCTTGGCAACCACTTCCTTGTCGGAGTTGATCACGGTGGCGTCAGAGCCGACCTCGCCCAGCAGGGGCTCAGCCACGGCAACGCTCTCAAACTTGTCGCGGTAGGAGTCGATCATCTCCATCATCTCGTCGTACTCGGCACCGTGCATCAGATGGGTGGGCTGCACGATCAGGTTCTTCACGCCGTTGGCCACAGCGCGGTCCATGGCCTGCTGCATGTTGTCGATCTTCTCGCCGTCACGGGCCTGCACATGGTTGATGATGATCTGTGCGGTAAAGGCGCGGCGCACGCTCCAGTCAGGGTAGGCGGCCTGCAGGGCGTCCTCGATGCCGTTGATGTCCTTCACACGGCTGTCGTTGAAGGAGGTGCCAAAGGAGACCACCAGCAGCTCGTTCTCGCCGATGTTGTCCTCGTTGCGGGCGTCATCCTTGGAAGCATCGCCGGTGTCACGGCCAAAGTAATCGGGGTCAGCATTTTCGCCTTCCACCAGCTCCTTCTGAGCGTCGGTCAAGGCGTCCCAGGCAGCCTTGGCAGCAGCACACTGCTCGTCGGTGTTGTCGTTGCGCTCCTGTACATAGATGGCATCGATCAGGTCTGCCACGTTCTTTGCGGCAGCCTCGTCGGCGTCCTCGCCGGATGCTTCGCTGCTGGCAGCGGCAGAAGAACTTGCTGCGCTGGAAGCGGTGCTGGATGCGGCGCCGCCGCAGCCGCTGAGCACACCGGCGCACAGAGCCAGGGCAGTCAGGGCGGCAGCAGCCTTGCGGATGTTGCGTTTTCTCATGATAAATTCCTTTCCTTTTTGTTCGTATAGAACAGTTTGCATACCCCTGAACAAGGCTCTGAAAGGGCGTTTTCCGCAAACAAAAAAGGCCTTTCTGCTTGCGGAATGGCAACACAAAAAGACCCATGATCCATAGGCTTTTCGGCACGACCAATTCCTCGTGGTCCGGAGCGGTGCGCTCCTGTACCAACAGCAGGCAGGTTTCCTGGCTGAAAGATCTGCGCCCGCCGCCGCCTTCCCAAAGCAACGCTTCAGTGGCCGGTGCCAGAAGCACCCGGGCCGCGGGCTCCCTTATCACAGTGACGAGATCGTGCGGGATTTGCACCCGCTTCCCTTTTAACGTTCCTGCCGCGGCAAAGCGCCTGCGGCGGAACGCACCTGCTGTTTTTGTTCAGTTCGCAGAGAAGTATAGCACAGTACCGGGAAAAACGCAAGAGCGGCATAAAACAAGCCCCCGACCCTACATGAAATTCATGCAAGACCGGGGGCTTGTTGTGCTGGAGCAGGATACGGGACTCGAACCCGCCGCCTACTGCTTGGGAAGCAGTCGCTCTACCGGATGAGCTAACCCTGCACACTGCTTTATCATTGTAGCAAAGCAGGGGACAAATGTCAAGAGCGGATCGCGCCGAAAACGGTCGGGTCAGTTTTTCGTGGTGTAGGTCAGGTCCAGCACCGGGGTGAAGGGGTCGAACACCAGCCCTTCCACGCCGTCAGCCACCAGCAGACGCTTCTGCTGGGCGGCCAGCGGTACCACGGTGCAGCCCTCCAGCAGCTGGCGTTCACAATCGCGCAGCAGCTGGCAGCGAGCGGTGCCGGTGCGCTGGATGCTTTCAGACAGGGTCCCGGCATAGAGCGGGTCGGTGAGACCGGTCAGATTGTTGTCTCCGGCAAATTGCTGCAGCATCTGGTATACGCTGCCGCCCTCGGCCCGGATGGGAGCCAGTGCGATGGTGTATTTGCCGCTGGCAAGGCGGGCGTCGAACTCCTCCTGCGGCACCTCTTCCACCGAGAAGAAGAGGGAACAGTCTTTCTGCCAGGCACCGTTGATCTGCTCCACCGTCTCGGTCAGGCCGGAGCCCTGAGGCAGCAGAATGGTCACTCCGTTGAAGTCGGAGCTGGCCATGCCCTGCCGGGCCTGCATGTACAGTGCCTTTGCATCCGGGATGGTGGGCAGCAGGTCCCCGGCAGCATCGCGGTAGTCGATGCCGTCCACGGTCAGGCCGTCCGGAACAAGGCCGGTCACCTCTGTGAACAGCCCCGAGGCGGGCACCGACAGGTTCTGCAGGGCGATGCCGGCCAGCGCCTGCCGCAGGGATGCAACCGCGAACACCGAGCCTTCCGATGCGTTGAACAGCAGGGCCCAGGTGGTGTCGGAGTATTCCACGCTCTGCAGGGAAGTGGCTTCGGCGGTGTCATCCAGGGCGGCCGAGCACTTTTCGTCTGCAATGAGCTGGGCGGCACTCTTGTCGGTGTTGCTGGTGTTCTGCACAAGGCGCAGGTTGTTCACCAGCGGGGACGCGGCACTGCGGCGCAGGAACAGGCCGCTGGCCGTCCAGTTGTAGATGTAAAAGCTGCCGCTGGACAGAGTGGATGCACTGCTCAGACCGTAGGTGCCACGGGTGCTCTCAAAAAAGGCTTCGTCACAGGGCATGGCACCCGGCAGGGTGAGTTTGGAAAGGAAGGTGTCGTCCCGCTCGCTCAGGCGGAACACCAGCGTCAGTTCTCCGATGGCCGACACGCCCAGCGTGCCGGGGTCGGCAGTGCCGTCCAGCACGGCGGCACTGTTCTGGATGGCAGAAAACTCCACCGCATAGGGCGAGGCTGTCTGGGAGTCGAACACCCGGCGAAATGCATACACGAAATCTTCAGCGGTGATGGCGTAGTCCGTGGCGGCACCTTTCGTGCCGGTGTAGGTCAGGCCGCTCTTTAAATAAAAGGTATAGGTGAGCCCGTCGGAGGAAATCTCCCACCGCTCACACAGGTCCGGCACCAGCTCGCCGCTGGCATTGCGGCGCACGAGTCCGCCGTACAGGTTCTCGCAGGCGATCACATCCTCGGCCTTGGCGGCTACCTGCGGGTCAAGGTTTGCGGGGATATTGCCCACAAACCAGGTAAAGCTGGTGCTGGCGGAGCTGCCGCCGCAGCCCGCAAGCAGAAAAGCAAACGCAGCGGCAAGCACCACTGCGGTCATGCGCAAAAAACGATTCAAAAAAGAAACCCTCATTCCGTTCATCATGGTGCAGAAACCCTCAAAAACGGCTCTGCATCGACAAGTGTAGCAGAAACACAGACAAAAAACAATTGCCTTTTTGTGAATTTACCGCGCTTTTTGGTGTCGAGTGCACGGTTTTCCGTTGCCAAGCGCGGCCAAATGGACTATAATAGTACAGCGAAACTCACAAATGCCGGGCAGTTCCGGCGTGTTCAGAATACGATACTGTACGAAGGAGGATCTGTTTTTATGCAGAAGGATCAACAGAAGCTCGAACAGCTCATCAAGGGCAAAAAGGTGGCCTTTATCGGCGCGGGCGTCAGCCACAAGACCCTGATCAAAGAATTTGTGGAGCTGGGGGCACACGTTACCCTGTGCGACCAGAAAAAGAGCGTGGAGGACTTCGGAGATTACGCCGCCACCATCCGGGAGCTGGGCATCGACCTGAGCCTGGGCGAGAACTATCTGGACGGCTTCAAGGGCCAGGATATCATTATGCGCACCCCCGGCTTTGTGGGCTACTTTGAGAAACCCCTGCAGGATGCCATGGCGGCCGGGACTATGGTCACCAGCGAGGTGGAACTGTTCTTTGATTTCTGCCCCTGCCCCATCGTGGCTGTGACCGGCTCCGACGGCAAGACCACCACCACGACCCTGATCGCCAAGTTCTTCGAGGCCGCTGGCCGCAAAGTACATCTGGGCGGCAACATCGGCGCAGCGCTGCTGCCCATGCTGCCCGAGGTGAGCCCCGACGATGTGGCCGTGGTAGAGCTGTCCAGCTTCCAGCTCATCAGCATGCATTCCAGCCCCAATGTGGCCGTGGTGACCAACGTCACCCCCAACCATCTGGACCACCACAAAGATATGCAGGAGTATATCGACGCCAAGCGCAACATCCTGCTGTACCAGACCCCGCCCTGCCGTGCCGTGCTGGGCTATGAGAACGAGATCAGCCGCTCCATGCAGAAGGACTGCAAGGGCAAGCAGGTGTGGTTCACCCGCCTGCACGACACCGACAACGGTGCCTTCCTGCGCAAGGACGGCATGCTCTGCATGGCCGAGGACGGTGTGGTGACCCCGTTCCTGGCTCAGAAGGACGTGAAGCTGCGCGGCCTGCACAACATCGAGAACCTGCTGGCCGCTGCGGCTGCCGTGTGGGGCCTCGTGCCGGTGGAAGCCATCCAGCAGGTGGGCAGCACCTTTACCGGTGTAGAGCACCGCATTGAGCCGGTGCGCACCCTGGACGGCGTGCTGTACTACAACGACTCCATCGGTACCAGCCCCACCCGCACCATTGCGGGCCTGCGCAGCTTCAACCAGAAGGTCATCCTCATTGCGGGCGGCTACGACAAGCACATCCCGTATGAGCCGCTGGCACCGGAAGTCATTGCCCACGTCAAGAACCTGGTGCTGATGGGTGCCACCGGCCCCCGCATCGAGAAGGCTGTGCGCGAATGCGAGGGCTTTGACGAAGCAGCTCTGCCCATCCAGCACGCCGACAACATGCAGCACGCTGTGGAGCTGGCCCGCGCCGCCGCAAAGCCCGGCGACATCATCATCTTGTCTCCGGCCAGTGCTTCGTTCGACCTGTACCCCAACTTTGAGGTGCGCGGCCGTGAGTTCAAGAAGATCGTCAACGCGCTCAAGTGATCGCACGGGTCAACACCCCGGCGCGCCGTGCCCGCTTCCGGAACGCTTGCCGGGGCCGCTGGGTGCTGGACGCCCTGCTGCCGCTGGATCAGCAGATCTTCGGCAAAAGCCAGCCCGGCCGGTTCTATGCGGGCCCCACACTGGCGCTGGAACTCAGCGGCCGCACGGCATGGGCAGCCGGGCATGCAAACCCGGAGGAGCTGGCAAGCTTTCTGGCCTTCTGCGGCTGTGGGAGCGTCATTCTGGACGAGGGCGTCTGCCCGCCGCCCACAGGCTGGCACCGGGCCGAAACGCTGACCGTGTTCGGCCTTGCTCCCAGCAAAGTGCTGCCCTTGCCTGCTGTAGAGGATGCTCTTTGGAGCAGCCTGACTCTTGACGCCCAGCCGCCCGCCATGACGGTGGCGCAGGCGCTTTATCCAACGGACCCCGCCCGGCGGGACGATGCCTATTCAGAGCTGTGCTCGAAGCGCAGCCGGGGCCGGGCCGTGGTCTGGGCGCTGCAGCAGGGCGGGCAGACGGTGTGCACCGTGGGCGCCTATGCGGTCGCAAACGGACAGGCCTACATGGCCTGCGGCCAGACTGCAGAGCCCTTGCGCGGCAAAGGCATCGGCGGGCGGCTCATTGTGCAGATGGCCAACGCCCTTGCAGCAGAAGGGGAGCACCCGGTGTTCCTCTGCGCCCCGGAACGGGTGCATTTTTACACCCGCCTCGGCTTTGCAAAGCTGGGGGAGTATGTACGTTTTGCCGCACCGTGAGCCGGACGATTTGAATGCTCGCCGTTTCACTCTGGGCATATTCAGAGGAAGAACTATTTTATATTGGCGTTTGTCGCGGCCTGCGGGCCGCTCCAAACGCCCCTCTTGTCCTCTGGCCCAGCGGAGCATCCATGCTTCTGAAAATACAAGAACATTAAATTAAGGAAACAGATATGTCGATTCTCAACCACTTTTTTGATTACAAACCCGAAGTGCTGGCACTGGACGAAAAGGCCATGGAGCTGTGCCAGCCCTATTTCCGCCATATGGAGGAAATCCGCGATTTCAACCAGCTCAAGATGCTCAAGGCCTTTGCCGACACCCAGATGTCCTCCACCGATATGCTGGGCACCACCGGCTACGGCTTGTGGGACACCGGCCGGGCCAAGCTGGAGCAGATCTTTGCCCAGGTGATGGGCGCAGAGGATGCACTGGTGCGCAGCCAGTTCCAGAGCGGCACCCATACGCTGGCGGTGGCCCTGTTCGGCCTGCTGCGGGCAGGGGACACCCTGCTGGCCGCCACCGGCCGCCCCTACGATACGCTGGAGGGCGTCATCGGTCTGGACGGCAAGGGCAAGGGCACCGGTACCCTGATGGACTACGGCATCCAATACGACGAAGCTCCCCTCAAGGCTGACTTCACCCCGGACTACGACCTGATTGCACAGAAGGCCCCCGGGGCCAAGGTGTGCCATATCCAGCGCAGCCGCGGCTATCTGCAGCGCAACGCCTTTGATCTGGACACCATCAAAAAGGTTGCCGACACCGCCCGTGCCGCCAACCCGGATATCATCATCTTTGTGGACAACTGCTACGGCGAGTTCACCCAGACGCAGGAGCCCTGCCAGGTGGGTGCAGACCTTGTGGTGGGCAGTCTCATCAAGAACCCCGGCGGCGGAATTGCGCCCACCGGCGGCTACATTGCCGGCCGGAAGGATCTGGTGGAGCTGTGCGCCTACCGCCTGAACGCGCCCGGCCTGGGCAAGGAACTGGGCTGCACGCTGGAAACGCCCCGCGACATGTATCTGGGCTTCTACTATGCCCCCGGCGTGGTGTGTGAGGCCATCAAGACCGCCATTTATGCGCAGTGCATGCTGGAGCTGCTGGGCAAGAACCCGGTGCCGCGCTACTGTGATGACCACAACGACATCGTGACCTGCTTTGATGCCGGCACCGCCGATGCCCTGATCGGTTTCTGTCAGGGCATCCAGGCTGCCAGCCCGGTGGACAGCTATGCGGCCCCGGAACCCAGCCCGGAACCGGGCTACACCGATGAGGTGGTCATGGCAAGCGGCAGCTTTACCCAGGGCAGCACCATCGAGCTGTCCTGCGACGGCCCGCTGCGTGAGCCCTACACCTGCTACCTGCAGGGCGGCCTGAACTTTGCCGCCAGCCGCGCCGGTGTGCTGCTGGCCATCCAGAAGGCTTATTTCAAGGACTGATTGGGTCATTGAAAAAATAACGTCAAAATTGTCCGCTCTGCTTGCTTGAGCACTGTAACAGAAAAGCCCTGTGGCTTCTCAAAACGGGAAGCCACAGGGCTTTTTGTGTCATTCAGCGTCCAACAGCGGCAGGCAGAGGGTAAAACAGCTGCCCTTGCCCGGCTCACTCTGCAGCATGATCTCGCCCCGGTGCAGGTGCGCCAGCTCCTGCGCAATGGTCAGACCGAGGCCGGTGGAATCGTGCTTGGTGTCGGCGGTGGTGTGGAAGTAGCGGTCAAACACGGCGGGCTGATCCTCCGGCGCGATGCCGCAGCCGGTGTCCGTGACCTTTACGCAGGCCTGCCCGTTCTCGGCAGCACATACCACGGTGACCCGTCCGCCGGAGGGGGTGTAGTGGATGGCGTTGGTCACAAGGTTCTGCAAGATCTGCTCCAGCCGCACAGCGTCGCCCCACACGGGCAGGGGAGTGCCGGTATCGGTCCGCAGCTCCACTCCTTTGTGGGTGGCTTCGGCCTGACAGGCGCTGCACACCGCTGCAGTCAGGGCTTCCAGCCGGGCGCGGTCCTCGTTGAGCAGGACCTGCTTCTGCTCCAGCTTAGCCGCCAGAAACAGGTCCTCGGTCAGCCTGCGCACAAAGCCCACCCGCTCCTGCAGCACCGGCAGCAGGGCAGGCAGAGCGTCCGGCGCGGCAGCCAGCGTGTCCAGCCCGCTGCCGATGACGAACAGCGGGCTGCGCAGGTCGTGGAAGATGTTCAGCATCATGCTCTTGCGGGCGTCCGTCTCGTTCTGCAGGGCCTGGGTGCGCTGTGTCACCCGGGCTTCCAGCTCCTGCGCCAGCTGCTCGGTGCGGTCAAATTGCAGTGCGTAGCGGCGGCTGACAAACACCAGACACCCCAGCGTAAAGGGAATGTCGTACAGCCGGGCACAGCGCACCATGTAGAAGGGGAAACTTTCCCGGTAAAACCAGAACCGGAAGGATGGCAGTACGACCGTCAGACGCAGGCCAAAGGTCAGGATGTAGCCTGCCAGCAGATACCAGGCCGGGCGCTCTTTTTTCGCCAGTGCCCGGGCCAGCACCACCAGTACCGCCGCCATGCCGGCCAGCAGGGTGACGTTGCGCAGTACCGCCTGGGTGGATGTACCCAGCACCAGAAACAGCAGGACGCCCAGGACCGAGAGCGCAAAGTGTCGGCTGCCGCGCCGGGGAAGGGCCACATGGAGCAGGGAACAGCACAGCCAGAGGGGCGTGAGCACCGCAAAGGGAAAGTACAGCCCCATCAGGAACCCGAGCAGTGCGCCGGTCTGCCCGGCCGGGAGCAGCACAGCCAACCCCCAACCGAACATGACGCCCAGATACAGCAGGAAAACTCCCAGTTCATGCTGGGGCTTGAAGCAGAACAGCGCCAGAATGCCCGCACCCATGCTGGCAAAAGCCACAAGCGCCATCAGCTGCAGGCTGCTGCGCAGTTCGCGCCAGTGCCACAGAGTGTCGGGCAGCATCAACCACATCTGTGGGACCGTGGTGCTGGTCACAGTGATCTCGGACGTCCGGCCGGGCACCGGCCGCACCCAGAAGGCCTCACCACGCTGGTCGGTGGGCTCCAGCCCTTCCGGCACGGCGTCCAGCGACCGGGTGGAAAGGCAGAGCACCAGTTCCGGGACGTCGGCAGGTGCTTCAAAGGCAAAACGCCAGTGCCCGGGGCCGGTCTGCTGCCAGCCGGTCAGGGTGACGCCCCGGGTCAGCTGCTCCTGGGTCAGAGCATCGTCGCTGACCGCCTGCGGACAGCGCAGGTTGAGCAGGATGCACAGCCCCAGAATCAGGCTCACCAGCAGGGCCGAGAGCAGAAAATAGCCGGATGTTTTGTGCCGCATAAACACACCTTCCTCAGAAATACAAGCATGAATCTCGCTAAAAGCGGTTGTCAGGGGATCGTAAATAGGGTATACTGAACTGTAAGGTAGTTTCAGTATACCAGAATTTTGGCAAAAAAGGGAGAGCGGCGGCATGATTCGTGTCCTGTTGGTGGAGGATGATGCAATGATCCGGGAAATGACCCGGATCTTTCTGGAAAGTCAGAAGCGGTTTGAGGTGGTGTGTGCAGCCTCCGGCGAGGAAGCACTGGCCCACGCAAAAGACCCCTTTGACGTGATCCTGCTGGACATCCTGCTGCCGGACACCAACGGCATGCAGCTGTGTCAGACCCTGCGCAGCGGGCATCACTGCCCCATCATCTTTACCTCCTGCCTGGACGATGTGGACACCATCGTTCATGCGCTGGAATTGGGCGGTGACGATTTCCTCACCAAGCCCTACGACAACAAGGTGCTGGTGGCCCGCATTCTGGCCAACGTGCGCCGGGTGCAGATGGATGCCGCCGAGCCCAGTCTCCGGGGCTACACCTGCCCGGCTTTCCGGCTGGATGCCGACAACCGCAGTGTGCACTGCCGGGGCGAGGACATCCATCTGGCCGATATGGAATACCGCATCCTCAGCCTGTTCGTGCGCAACCCCAACACCTTTTTTACGGCCAATGAGCTCTACCAGAAGATCTGGGGCAAGGACAGCCTTGGCGATGTGCGCACCGTGCAGGTGCACATCCACAACCTGCGCAGCAAGATCGAGCCGGACCCCGCAAAGCCGGTGTACCTGTGCAATGTGTGGGGCAAGGGCTATGTGTTCCGCCCGGAAGGCAAACAGGAGTAAACAAAATAACAGCGCCGCAGAACATTTCTGCGGCGCTGTTTCCCTCTATACACAAAGTCTGTCTCAGCACACGGCGCGGTGTTCCAGTACGGGCACGGGCTCCACAACCGGCGGGTGCATGCCCTCGCGGTAGTCCAGATCGCCCTGATCCAGACCGCGCAGCAGCACCTCGGCAGTGGCAATGTTGGTGGCAATGGGCACGCCGTGCATATCGCACAGGCGCAGCAGGTTCTGCTCGTTCAGGCTGGAAGCATCCACCTTGAGCGGGTCGCGGAAGAACAGCACCAGATCCACTTCGTCGCAGGCAACGCGGGAAGTGATCTGCTGTACGCCGCCCAGCTTGCCGGAGAGGTAACAATGCACAGGCAGACCGGTGGTCTGCGCCAGCATCCGTCCGGTAGTACCGGTGGCAATGACAACATTTTTGGAAAGGATCGCGCTGTAGGCAGTGCAGAACTGAAGCGCGAGTTCCTTGCGGGAATCGTGTGCAAGAATGGCAATCGTCATAGTGTTCTCTCCTTTGTTCTCAGTATAGTGTTGTGGGTGGCGGACAGTTTTGAGACGGAATGATGAAACGTGCTGAAATCGTTATCAAAATTTCCAATATAGTTTTACCGCGCGAAAACAGGGGTGTCAAGAGTTTTTTTGAAGATTTTGCAAGAAAAAACGGAGAAAGTAACACTTTTTATTTGTGAGAAACAGAAAAAACTTGGATACAATAGCCTGCCCCAAAACACGGAAAAATCATCAAAAGTGAAAACAATCTTCAAAAATTGTTGCTGAAGAAAAAACGCTCCATGCCGATAAAACAAAAATGCAGGCCGGGACGTCGGACGTCGGCCTGCACGGGAAAATTATTTTCACACTGGGGAGGTGGGGAACTCAGCGGATCTGCCCATCTCCGTGGATGATGTACTTGTAGCTGCAAAGCTCTTCCAGCCCCATCGGGCCGCGGGCGTGCAGCTTCTGGGTGGAGATGCCCATCTCGCAGCCCAGCCCGAACTCCCCGCCATCGGTAAAGCGGGTGGAACAGTTTACATACACGGCGGCACTGTCCACAGCTGCCGTGAACCGGTCGGCGTGGGCCTGTGTCCGGGTCAGGATGGCTTCGCTGTGGCCGGTGGAGTGAGCAGCGATGTGGGCAATGGCCTCGTCCACGCTGTCCACGACCTTGACGGCCAGAATGTAGTCCAGAAACTCGGTGTCAAAGTCCTGCGGGCCTGCCGGGGTGCCGGGGATGATGGCCGCGGCGCGCTCGTCCAGCCGCAGTTCCACCGGATGCAGGCCCTTTGCCGTGCGGTCCGGGCCGAGGCGCTGAGCCAGCTTGGGCAGAAACTCTGCCGCAATGGCCGAATGCACCAGACATACTTCCTCGGCATTGCACACGCTGGGGCGGCTGGCCTTGGCGTTCTCAATGATATCCAGTGCCTTATCCTGGTCGGCGGTGTCATCCACAAAAATGTGGCAGATGCCGGTGCCGGTCTGGATGCAGGGGACCTTGGCGTTTTCCACGCAGGCGCGGATCAGCCCGGCCCCGCCGCGGGGGATTAGCAGGTCCACATAGCCCACGGCGGTCATCAGGGCGTTGGCCGAGGCGTGGGAGGTGTCCTCGATCAGGCTGACAGAGGCTTCCGGTAGGCCGCTCTCCACAAGACCCTGCCGCAGCGCTTTCACGATGGCATTGGCGCTGCGCCAGGCCTCTTTGCCGCAGCGCAGGATGCAGGCATTGCCGCTCTTGATGGCAAGGGCGGCGGCGTCGCTGGTCACGTTGGGGCGGCTCTCGTAGATGATGGCGATCACGCCCATGGGCACGGCGGTCTTTTCAATCACCAGCCCGTTGGGGCGCTCCACCCGTTTCAGCACCCGGCCCACCGGGTCCGGCAGGGCGGCCGCCTCCAGAATGCCCCGGGCCATGGCTCCGATGCGCTCCTCGGTCAGGGCCAGCCGGTCCAGCATCACGTCGCTGATGTGCCCCTTGGCGGCGGCCATATCCTCGGCGTTTGCGGCCAGGATGGCCTCCATGTTTTCCGGGTGGCACAGCCAGTCGGACATGGCCCACAGAGCGTGGGTGCGGGTCTCGCTGCTCGCCAGTGCAACGACTGTTTTTGCCGCGCGGGCGGCTTCCAGGATCTCCTGTGTCGTCATGCCGGATCCTCCTGTCTGCGTCCTTTGAAACGGGTCCCGGCGGGCTTGCCGTCGGCAATGTCGTACAGCACCTCCGGGTGTGCGCCGTTGGCAATGACCATATCGGCGCCGCTGCCGGTGACCATGCGGGCAGCCCGCAGCTTGGTGGCCATGCCGCCGGTGCCCAGTGCCGAACCGGCCCCATCGGCCAGTGCCATTACCTCGGGGGTGATCTCTTCCACCAGCGGGATGAGCGCAGCGTCCGGATGGGTGTGGGGGTTGGCCGTGTACAGGCCGTCGATGTCGCTCAGCAGCACCAGCAGGTCGGCTTTGCAGCAGCAGGCCACGATGGCGGCCAGGGTGTCGTTGTCGCCGATGGACGTGATCTCGTCGGTGGCAACGGTGTCGTTTTCGTTGATGATGGGCAAAGCCCCCAGCTCCAGCAGGCGGGACAGGGTGTTCTGGAAGTTGACCCGCCGGTCAGTATGCTCCACGTCCACGCCGGTGAGCAGGATCTGCGCAACGGTGTGATTGTAGGCATTGAAGAGCCGGTCGTAGGTATACATCAGCTCACACTGACCCACTGCGGCACAGGCCTGCTTGCTGGCGGTGTCCTTTGGGCGCTGCGGCAGCGACAGCTTGCCCACGCCCATGCCAATGGCACCGGATGATACCAGAATGACCTCGTGGCCCTCATTTTTCAAATCGCTCAGCACCTTGACCAGCTGCTCCGTATGGCGGATGTTCAGCCGTCCGGTGCCGTATGCCAGAGTAGAGGTGCCTACCTTCACAACGATGCGCATAAGTCCATTAACCCTTTCCCATTTCCTTTGTCTTGTCGTACGCGGCAAGCACGGCGTCCATCACCGCGCCCCGCAGGCCGTGCTCTTCCAGCACGCGCACGCCCTGAATGGTGCTGCCGCCGGGGCTGCACACGGCGTCCTTGAGGGTACCGGGATGCTGGCCGCTTTCCAGCACCAGCTTGGCGCTGCCCAGGACCATCTGAGCGGCATACTCCTGTGCCTTGGCACGGGGCAGGCCGCAGGCTACGCCGCCGTCTGCCAGTGCCTCAATGAACTGGTACACCCAAGCCGGGCCGCAGCCGGACACGCAGCTGGCTGCGTCGATCAGGTTTTCCGGCACGGCATCCAGCCGCCCGGCCGGGGCCATGATCTTCCGGAAAGCTTCTTCTTCCTCGGCAGTCACATTGCTGGAGCAGTACTGGATCATGCCTTCGCCCACGGAAGCCGGGGTGTTGGGCATGATGCGGATCACCGGGAAGTCCTCGCCCGCCATCTCCTGAATGCGGGCAATGGACAGTCCGGCGGCCATGCTGCACAGCACGAAACGGCTCGGGCGCTCGTCCAGCGAGAACTTCAGCGGTGTCAGCAGGGCCTCCATCATCTGGGGCTTCACAGCCAGAAAGATCAGGTCGCATTCCGCGGCCACCTCAGCGTTGGTCGCCACTTTGCAGCCCAGTTCCTTGGCCAGAGCCTGTGCCTTGGCCGTGGTGCGGTTTGCCAGATAGACCTTTTTAGGGTCTGCAGCCTTGCACACGGCCCGCGCAATTGCGCCGCCCATGTTGCCGCAGCCCAGAAAACCGATCGTTTCCATCATAATTCATACCCTCCCTTACGGCAGACGATTTCTGCCTGCCTCCATTGTAAGCACGCGGGACGATAAAATCAAGAGGAACCGCCTCTTTTTTGCCGCGGCAAAGCCGGGCGGCCGTGCCGGAAGGGTGGAGGAGGTATTCCGATTTGATATGGCCGGATGCTCAAAACTGTACGCGATGCAAAACACAAACTTGCGTGAATGCACAATAAATTCAAAAAGTGTACAAAATTGTCCTTGCTTTTTGACAGGATTCTGCGGTAAAATAGGACATGGAAAATCTTCTCACGGCTTTCGCCGCACAGGGCAGGAAAATTTCTGCCTGGAAAGGATGGTTTTTGTGTCACAGACGACCAAGCGGGCGCTGGAGGCATCGCTCAAAAAGCTGCTGCTCCAGAAGCCCCTCAACAAGATCACGATCAACGACATCACCGAGGACTGCGGTGTGAACCGCATGACCTTCTATTATCATTTTAAAGACATCTACGATCTGGTGGACTGGATCCTTGTGGAGGACGCCTCCAAGATCCTGGAGGGCCGACAGAGCTTTGAGACCTGGAACGAGGCATTTCTGGACATTCTGCAGCGGGTGCAGGAGAACAAGACCCTTGTGCTGAATGTTTACCGTTCGGTGGGCCGCGAGCAGGTGGAACAGTATCTTTATAAATTGCTGGATCCCACGCTGAAGGAATATGCCGACCGCGAGTGCAAGGACATCACGGTCCAGGATGCCGACAAGCAGTTCGTGGTGGACTTTTACAAGTACGCTCTGGTGGGCATGACGCTGGAATGGATCCGCCGTGACATGAAAACCGACCCGGCGGCCATGATCGAGCGGCTGGGCACCATGATCCACGGTGACCTGCGGCGTGCCCTGTGCCGGCTGGCCAGCAACCGGGGCGGCACCGCACGGGACGAGGATTAAGCCCCGGAACCGGCCGAAAACGTAAAAATCTTATCAAACAGTGCGCCGTGATGGGTTTTCCATCACGGCGTATTTTCTGATTATGGCACCTTTCGACTGAACGTGGTACCATACATCCATAAAATAAAGGATGATTTCAACAGAATCTGTTTGGAGGAAAACGACTTATGAACACTTCTCTTGAGAATTTGACCCATAAGATGCAGCGCGCCGCCGTTGGCAAGATGGTGGACGTGGTGCTTTCTCATGCAGATAAGGATCCTGAAAAGACCATGGGCCAGATCGTGGATCTGGCAAAGCAGTTTTACGGCAGCTCCTTCAGCGATGAGACTTACGAGCGCGCCAAAAAGACCCTAAGTGACCCGGACAGCAAGTGGTCCAAGCTGATCAACTGTGTGCTGGACCAGACCGACCCCAATGTTGCCCGCACCATGGCCCTGAACCTGGGCTATGAGGCTTTCTTCCGGGGCACCAAGACCATCCGCGAGAACCGCGTGAAGTACCAGTGCAACATTCCCTGGCTGATCCTGTTTGACCCCACCTCTGCCTGCAACATGCACTGCGTGGGCTGCTGGGCCGGTGAATACGGCCACAAGAACAACCTCAGCTTTGAGGATATGGACAAGATCATCACCCAGGGCAAGGAGCTGGGTGTGTACCTGTACATGCTGACCGGCGGCGAGCCGCTGGTGCGCAAGAAGGACATCCTGAAGCTGGCCGAAAAGCACAACGATGTGCAGTTTGCCATCTACACCAACTCCACCCTGATCGACGAGCCCTTCTGCCAGGAAGTGCAGCGTCTTGGCAACATTGCCTTTATGCTGTCCATCGAGGGCACCCCGGAGACCAACGACGCCCGCCGCGGCGAGGGCCACTATGCTGCCGTTATGAACGCCATGGACCTGCTCAAGAAGCACGGCATCGTGTTCGGCACCTCCATCTGCTATACCAGCCAGAACATTGAGGCTGTCACCAACGACACCTTCATGCGTTTTCTGTGCGACAAGGGGGCCCACTTCGGCTTCTACTTCCACTACATGCCCGTGGGCAACGAGGCTGCTCCGGAGCTGATGCCCACCCCGGAACAGCGCAAGTATATGATCAAGCGCATCCGCTACCTGCGTTCCGAGGAGTGCGACATCCCGTTCTACCCCATGGACTTCCAGAACGACGGTGAGTTTGTGGGAGGCTGCATTGCCGGCGGCCGCAATTACTTCCACATCAACTCGGCCGGCGACGCAGAGCCCTGCGTGTTCATCCACTATTCCAACGCCAACATCCACGACCAGAGCATCCTGGAGATCCTGCACAGCCCGCTGTTCATGGCTTACCACAACGGCCAGCCTTTCAACAAGAATCATCTGCGTCCCTGCCCGATGCTGGAGAACCCCGAGCTGCTGCAGAAGATGGTGCACGAGACCGGTGCCCACAGCACCGACCTGCAGTCGCCGGAGAGCGTGGAGCATCTGTGCGAGAAGTGCAAGAGCTACGCTGCCAACTGGCAGCCCACGGCAGACGAGATCTGGTCCCATACCAAGATCCGCGAGAGCCGTTACGAGAACTATAAGGATTGGAAGCCCGGTCAGCCGCTGGACTGAGCTGAAATCTGAATCAAAGCAATAAACGACCCCCGCCCTGTGTTCTGACGAATGCAGGGCGGGGGTCATTTTATGTAAAACGGGATTTATTTCTTCTCGTTGCCTTTAATAGCTTTCAGAATACAAATCCCCATTGCCAAAACAGGAAACAGCACTCTGAGCGCTAAAAAACCTTGCGGGTCTCCAAAATCAATATTTGCATCTGCAAATAGTCCAATAAACCATGCGGCTAAGGTAGAAAAGATTGCGAACGTGTAAGTCATTTGCCATACCTCCGTAAATTACTTCTCGGCTCTGTTATTGTCCCGTACAAATATCCCTGCAATTGAGAGCAAAAGTCCTGCGACTCCACCAGCAAAGGCAAAAATATTGCTTATGGATAAGGCAATCCCAGCCAAAATAGCGGCGATTCCCAACAGCATGATCTTGATACCCATTAAATCAATCTCCTTTATACGTTCTTGTGATGCAATATGAATAAAAATACCCCGCATCGGAAGTGCTCTGATGCGGGGCAGGGAAGGGTTTACTGGTTTTCCGTAGGTTGCGGGGCGGCGGGCTGTGCCGGGGCATCGTCTGCGGGGTCGCCGAAGTTGTCGTGGTAGGTGTTGAGCATATCCAGCTCTTCGTTGCGGCGCAGACCGTGAATGACCAGCTTTTTGATCACGTCGTAGATCACGGCGAACAGCGGCACGCCCACGATCATGCCGGCAAAGCCCCACAGGCCGCCAAACAGCAGGATGGCAAACAGCACCCAGAAGCTGGAAAGGCCGGTGGTGTTGCCCAAGATCTTGGGTCCGATGATGTTGCCGTCCGCCTGCTGGAGCACCAGCACGAACAGGACGAACCACAGCGCTTTGATGGGGTTCTGGATCAGAATGAGCAGCGTGGCCGGGATGGCACCGATGAATGGCCCAAAGAAGGGGATCACGTTGGTCACACCGATGATCACCGAGACCAGCAGGGCACTGGGGAACTTGAAGATCAGGCAGCCGATATAGCACAGTACGCCGATGATGGCGGAGTCCATGATCTTGCCGTTGATGAAGCCGCCGAACATCTTATCGGCGTACTTCACTTCCTCGGTGATCAGGTTGGCCCAACGGGGCTTGACGAGGCTGTAAAGCACCATTTTGGCCTGCTGCACAAAGCGTTTGCGGCTGGCCAGAATGTACACGGCCACGATGATGCCGATGATCAGGTTCTTGGCTACGGTCACCACATTCAGCACGCCGATGGCAGCACCGCTGACGATGTTCTGCATGGAGGGCAGCAGGGTGTTCTTGATCCATGTGTCCAGATTGGTATTCAGGGCGGCATAAGCCGAATTGAGCAGTTCCATGATCTGCTCGTTCTTCTCAAGGAACTCCAGATGGTTTGCCCAGTACATGAACTTTGTAATATTGGCCTGCGCGGTGTAGTACAGGGTGGTCACGCTGGTGATCAGCTGCGGGATGATCATCATGCACAGCGCGTAGATCAGCAGAAGCCCGAACAGGATGGTGAACGTCACGGACAGGGCGTTGATCAGGCCCTTCATCTTTTCCGGGATGAGCCGGCGCAGAAACGCCTCAATGGTGTTGCACACCGGCTTGAGCAGATAGGCGATGACGGCACCGTAGATGAAAGGCATCAGGATGCCGGTCAGGGTAGAGATGGCCGAGCCGAAGCCGTCAAAGCGGTAGATCAGAAAAAAGAAGATGATGCTCAGGGAGATGGCCCCGAACCCGGCCAGCATCCCATAGAGATACGGTTTGATGTGCGGCTTTTTGTCCATCATGACAAACTCCATTCCTGCTGCGGGCAGCGGGAACACCCACAGCGCTTGTTAAATTTTGTTGCTTCTGCGCCAGATATGCAGTTTTTCGGCCTCGCGGATCAGCTCTTCGCGGAAATCCGGGTGTGCCACGCTGATCAGAGCCTCAGCCTTTTCCCAGGAGGTCAGACCCTTCAGGTTCACGCAGCCGTACTCGGTGCACAGGTAGTGCACGTTGGCACGGGTATCGGTGACAATGCTGCCGTTCTCCAACGTGGGACGGATGCGGCTCTCCAACTTGCCGGTCTTTTTATTAAAGAAGGTAGAGGACAGGCAGATGAAGCTCTTGCCGCCCTTGGACAGGTAGGCACCCAGCACGAAGTCCAGCTGACCGCCTGCACCGGAAATGTGCTTCACACCGGCGCTCTCGGCGTTCACCTGACCAAACAGGTCGATATCCACGGCATTATTGATGGAAATGAAGTTGTCCAGGGCAGAAATGCTGCGGATGTCGTTGGTGTAATCCACGGGAGCGGACATGCACTCCGGGTTGTCGTTCAGGTAGTCGTACATCTTCTGGGTGCCGGCACCAAAGGCGTAGACCTGACGGCCCTTGTCCAGCTGCTTGCGGGCACCGGTGATCTTGCCGGCCTTGGCAATGTCCACAAAGGCATCCACATACATCTCAGTATGGACGCCCAGGTCCTTCAGATCGCTCTGGGCGATCAGGCCGCCGATGGCGTTGGGCATACCGCCGATGCCCAGCTGCAGGCAGGCACCGTTGGGGATCTGCGGAACGATCAGGTTGGCAACCTTCAGGTCCACTTCGGTGGCAGCACCGGGAGCGGCCATCTGGCCGATGGGCGGGTTGTCGCCCTCCACGATGCCGGTCACCTGCGAGATGTGCACGCAGTTCTCCATGCCGCCCAGGCAGCGGGGCATGTTCTTATTGACCTCCACGATGATCTTTTTGGCCTTTTCGCACACGGCACCCAGATGGGAAGCGCTGGGGCCGAAGTTGAAGTAACCGTGCTCATCCATGGGGGTCACCTGGAACACAGCCACATCGACGGGGTCCGGGCTCTCACGGTAGTAGCGGGGCAGCTCGGAATAACGGATGGGGGAATAGAAGGAGAAGCCCTGCGCAATGGCCTTGCGCTCAATGCCGCCCATATGCCAGCTGTTCCAGGTCATGTGGGCAGCGGGGTCGTCGATCTGGAAGATCTCAGGGACCCACATCAGAATGCCGCCGCGGAAGTTGACCCCTTCCAGCTCCGGCAGGCGCTTGGCCAGCTCGGCATCCACAGCAACGGGGGTGTTCACGGCCCAGCCGTAATCCACCCAGTCACCGCTTTTGACCAGAGCAGCAGCCTGTGCGGCCGTCATGCGTTTCTGAGCGTACAGTTCCATAAAATCCATTATAAACCATCCTCTCCTAAAAAACATAAAAGAATTGTAAACTTTCTACAATTCTGCACGGATAAATTTTGGCGGCACAGGCCGCCCGGCGGGGGTGCCTGTACACAGCTTTGCCACATCTGTCTGTTACTATATAAATAAGGCACAGAGCAGATGCGTCTGCACAACTTAGTTATAACATTAACAAAGTGCAGAATCAATAGTTTCGGGCGAAAAAATACGCCATCTGGCAATCTGACTAAAATTCTTGGCTTTTTGTGACGATTGTTTGGTGCGTAAAATCCAAAAAAGTTGAGAAAAGGACTTGATAAAATTTTGACGATGTGATTTACTAATAGCGTAGCAAGCAGCTGCCCTGCAGTGCAGAGTTGATTGTTTAAAATTTAACGATAAATCGTTCTGCGGCTTGCACACAAGACTGGAAAGTGCTATCATGGCAGAACCAAAACGCGCTTTTCACAGCGCACAAGGAGGACACTGGCCGATGGCAACAGCAGTTTATCCCGGTTCGTTCGATCCGGTCACCAAAGGACATCTCGACATCATCAAGCGCGCCGCCAAGATCAACGATCATCTGATCGTTGCGGTGCTGATCAACAGCGCAAAAGACCCGCTGTTCACCGTGGAGGAGCGTGTGGCACTGCTTACCGAGTGCTGCAAGGGCATCCCGAACGTCAGCGTGGAGAGCTTTGACGGCCTGACCGTGGAGTTCGCCAAAAAGCGGCACGCATCCGTCATGGTGCGGGGGCTGCGGGCGGTCACGGATTTTGAAAACGAGATCCAGCTGGCTCAGACGAATCACGCATTGATGCCCGGCATCGAAACCATGTTTCTGGCCACCAGCATCAAATGGAGCTACCTTTCTTCCACCATCGTGAAGGAAGCAGCCCGCTACGGCAGCGACATCGGCAAATTCGTGACGCCCAATGTGGAAAAGGCCGTCAACGAAAAGTTCGATGAACGACGCCGGAACGGCAAGCTCTGATCTGTTTGCAAAAATGTCCACAGGGCATTTTGATAAAAAGGTTTACGAAACGTAACACACATACAATTCAGGAGGCTATTCACATGAAAAAGATCGTTATCGCATCTGCATGCCGTACCGCTATCGGCAAGTTCGGCGGCACCCTGGCCAACGTTCCCGCAGCTGAGCTGGGCTCCATCGTCATCAAGGAGGCCCTGAACCGTGCAAACGTGAAACCCGAGCAGGTCGATCATGTTTACATGGGCTGCGTCATTCAGGCTGGTCTGGGCCAGAACGTCGCTCGTCAGGCTTCCCTGAAGGCTGGCCTGCCCATCGAGACCCCCGCTGTCACCGTCAACGTGGTGTGCGGCTCCGGTCTGAACTGCGTGAACATGGCTGCTCAGATGATCGAGGCTGGTGATGCCGACATCGTGGTCGCAGGCGGTATGGAGAACATGGACATGGCTCCCTTTGCCATGATGAAGGCCCGCTACGGCTACCGCATGGGTGCACCCATGGGCAAGAGCGAGATCGTGGATACCATGGTCAACGATGCTCTGTGGGATGCCTGCGGCTTCAACAAGCACATGGGCATGACCGCTGAGAACGTCTGCACCAACGAGACCTACCAGAAGAAGTACGGCTACAGCCCCATCAACCGTGAGATGCTGGACGAGTTTGCTTACAACAGCCAGCTGAAGGCTGACAAGGCCATCAAGGACGGCGCCTTCAAGGACGAGATCGTCCCCGTGGTCATCAAGGGCAAGAAGGGCGACACCGTGTTCGATACCGATGAAGGTCCCCGTCTGAGCGCTCCCGAAGTGCTGGCAAAGCTGAAGCCCGCCTTCACCAAGGACGGCATCGTTACCGCTGCTAACTCCTCCGCCATCAACGACGGTGCAGCTGCTCTGGTCATCATGAGCGAGGAGAAGGCTAAGGAGCTGGGCGTGAAGCCTCTGGCTACCTGGGTTGCCGGTGCTCTGGCAGGCGTTGAGCCCGAGGTCATGGGCCTGGGCCCCATCGCTGCTACCAAGAAGGTCATGGCCAAGACCGGTATGACCGTTGCTGATATGGACCTGGTGGAGGCCAACGAGGCATTCGCAGCACAGTCCATCGCTGTGGGCGAGGCTCTGGGCTTCGACAAGGAGAAGCTGAACGTCAACGGCGGCGCAATCGCTCTGGGCCACCCGGTCGGCGCTTCCGGTGCTCGTATCCTGGTCACCCTGCTGTACGCTATGAAGCACCGCGGTGCTCACAAGGGTCTGGCTACCCTGTGCATCGGCGGCGGCATGGGCTGCGCTACCATCGTTGAGATGGACTGAGCATCCCGCCTTTGAACATTGACTGAATGACAGACCCGGGGCAGGGAAGGAACCGGAGAGCCTGCTCTGGCCCGGGGGCTGTTTTGTGAGAAAACAGAGAGATCTGATAGGAGGTTTTCACAATGGCATTTGTAAAAACCGAGGTGCAGGGCGCAGTTGAGATCATCACCATTGACCGTCCCAAGGCACTGAACGCCCTGAACCCCGAGGTTCTGGCAGACCTGAAGGCAGCTTTTGAGGCTGTGGATCAGGACACCATCCGCTGCATCGTTCTGACCGGCGAAGGCGACAAGAGCTTTGTTGCTGGTGCCGATATCGGCTCCATGAGATCGGAAGAGCACACGTCTGAACTCCAGTCACAGTCAACAATCTCGTATGCCGTCTTCTGCTTGAAAAAAAA
>ENA-UPTB01000410-UPTB01000410.1-human-gut-metagenome-genome-assembly--contig:-NODE-410-length-45657-cov-14.651229_pt1 | contig 45657 bp, 32 predicted proteins | sample MGYA00250046_ERZ773369 | MGnify/ENA primary metagenome ERZ773369 (study PRJEB29103, sample SAMN06111938) | human gut metagenome | biome: human gut; feature: ankylosing spondylitis patient; material... | reverse complement strand
CCGGAGAATCCTAACCCCAACCCGGAGAATCCTAACCCCAACCCGGAGAATCCTAACCCCAACCCGGAGAATCCTAACCCCAACCCGGAGAATCCTAATCCCAACCCGGAGCAGCCCAACCCTAACCCGGAGCAGCCCTCTGAGCCGTCGGGTGCGGTCTCGACTTCCGCTCCTGCCGAAGAGCTGACCGCCTCGGATGCAGAGTATCTCGTTACCGTAGAGGGGCTTTCCGTCACCAATGCACTGGGAAAGCAGATCACGCACACCTGCACACTGAATGCCCAAGGCAAGGTCCTTACCATTCGCGTCAACAGCATTGTGGCCACCGCACATCTCACCATGGAGACCCTCCGGACGCTCAAAGCGCAGGGGGTAGAAACCATCCGTTTCTGCACACTGCTGTACCGTCCGACTTCGGTCTCCATCGACGCACTTCTGAATCTTGGGGTCGATGAAGCCGACATCCTCTGGACGCACAACGGGATCCAGGCCCGCCTGACGGCCGGCGGCACCGATTCCAGCAGCCTTTTGCAATAAGACCCTCTGAACCATAACAGCCGGGAGGCTTCCGTTTCGGAACGCCTCCCGGCTGTTTGGTTATGCACACTTTGTCTTCCGTTTTTTTCCTTTTCCAGATCTCAACAGAATTTTGTGCGGTATTCGCGGGGGGTGCAGTGCTTGATCTCCCGGAACGTTTTAATAAAGTAGCTGCCGTCCGAGAAGCCGCATTCCAGACCGATCTCGCCGGTCTTCAGCCGGGTGGAGCGCAGCAGCTCGGCGGCCTTTTCCACCCGGAACTGCTTGACGTACTGGATGGGCGTGATGCCCAGCAGCTGCCGGAAGCTGCGCAGGCAGGCGCTCTCGCTCAGGGCCACGCAGGCCGCGATCTTCTCCACCGTCAGCTCCTCGGCGTAGTGCTCCTCCACGTAGCGGAGCATCCGCTTCATCCGCTCCGAGGCGATCTGCTCCTGCTCCGAGACCTTGGTCTTGCCGCCCACGCACTGGGTGCTCAGCAGCCGCAGCGCCGCCGAGAGATGATACCGCACCCGGTTCTCGTAGTCGAACGGCTCGTCCGCCACCTCTTTCCAGGCGTCCCGCAGAAAGACGAGTACCTGTTTCTGCCAGGGCACCGCCTCGTCCAGCAGAAAAAACGCCGGGGCACCGGGCTGCAGCAGGGGCCGGATGAGCTTTTGCCAGAAGATGGTGTCCATGCCGCCCACCAGACGGGGCTGGAAGACGCCGGAGTGGAGCAGGGCCGTGCCCTCCGCCTGTTCCACCGAGTGCAGCGCCCCCGAATTGAGGAAGACGCCCTGCCCGGTCTGCAGTGTCAGGCGGGTCTTGTTCACATCCACATGGAGGGGGCCCTGTATGGTGAGGATGTATTCAAATTCCTCATGCCAGTGCCACGCCACCGAGTAGCTGGCCAGGTCTTCGGCGTAGCAGGCGATGGGAAACAGCGCACTGCCGTGCTGCACCAGCTCGCGCCCTTCGGCGTCAGCCACGATGTCCGGTTCGCAGTGGACGCCGCCCTCATGGACGATTGTTGCACAGCTCGTTCGATATGCCATATTGACCAGTTCCTTTCCGCAAATCTTTGAACATTTTTTATCAATGCCGGTTTTGTTGTACAAAATTTCAGATTTTCTCCTACCACAGCCGCTGATTTCGTGGTATTATTTCATCAGAGGCCGCAAGTCCAGTATAACACCGAAACGGGAGGAACACAACCCATGGCACAGCTTCTTCTGCCGGTCATCTATCTGGCGTTCATCAGCCTCGGCCTGCCGGATTCGCTTCTCGGCTCCGCCTGGCCGAACCTCTACCCCGCTTTCGGGGTGCCGGTGTCCTACGCAGGCATCGTCTCGATGATCATCTCCTGTGGGACCATCGTTTCCAGCCTGTGCAGCGACCGGCTGACCCGTGCGCTGGGCACCGGCAAGGTCACGGCCCTCAGTGTGGCGATGACGGCGGCGGCGCTGTTCGGATTCTCAGTGTCGAGCGCGTTCTGGATGCTCTGCCTCTGGGCCATCCCCTACGGGCTGGGTGCCGGAAGCGTGGACGCCGCCCTGAACAACTACGTTGCCCTCCACTACGAGAGCCGCCACATGAGCTGGCTGCACTGCATGTGGGGCGTGGGCACCATCATCAGCCCGGTGCTGATGAGCCTGGCCCTGACCGGCGGGCAGGGCTGGAACGGTGGCTACCGCATCGTAGCCCTCATCCAGGTCGGCATCACAGCCGTTCTGGTGCTGAGCCTGCCGCTCTGGAAAGGCAGCCCGGCCGCCGTAAGCGCGGACGGCACCCCGGCCAGGCCGCTGACGCTGCCCCAGATCCTGGCCATCCCCGGTGCGCGGGAAGTGATGCTCTGCTTCTTCTGCTACTGCGGCCTCGAAACGACGGCGGGCCTCTGGGCCAGCAGCTACCTCACGCTGAGCAAGGGCGTCCCGGCCGACACGGCCGCTGCCTTTGCGGGCCTGTTCTATCTGGGCATCACGGTGGGGCGCGGCTTCTGCGGCTTCGTCACCCTCCGGTTCAACGACACCCAGATGATCCGTCTGGGGCAGACCGTTCTGGCCGTGGGTGTGGCCGCCCTGCTTCTGCCGAGGCCGCAGGCGCTCTCGCTGGCCGGCCTCGTCCTCGTGGGGCTGGGCTGTGCGCCCATCTACCCCAGCCTCATCCACTCCACGCCGGACCACTTCGGCGCGGACCGGTCACAGGCTGTGATCGGCATCCAGATGGCAAGCGCCTATGTCGGCAATCTGGTCATGCCGCCGCTGTTCGGCCTGCTGGCAAACAACGTTGCCCCTGCCCTCTTCCCCGTGTATCTGCTGGCGCTGCTGATCCTGATGATCGTCATGCACGAGCAGCTCACCCGGAAGACGGCGTGCAAATAAACAACTTTCTGACAGGAGGTATTTTTATGCTTCGTATCGAATATTTTGATAAAGACCGTTTCATGCGTCAGGTTTCCGCCAGCCGCGGCAGTGTGCTGCTGCATCTGGACAACGGCAAGACCTGTGACCTGAAAGAGGATGCCGCTGCATCCTCCATCCTCCGGATGATGGACGCCCCCAGAAAGGGCTTTGACATCACTGTGACCGACCCCGCCGACGTGACCGGCTTCCTGCGCTACATGCTGGAGGCAGGCCGGATGGACCGTGTGGCCGGCTGATCGTTCGCCATTCTCCGTTATTCGCATATTACAGCAAACGCAGAGCGCCCGCTCCGGGGTCAGAAGCCGGAGCGGGCGCTCTGCGTTTTTGTACGGTGTTACAGGATGCAGCGGCTGATGGCGCGGGCCACACTCAGCAGCTCGTCCTGCCCGATGAACCCGAACTTTGCCTCGTGCTCATCCGCGAAGCAGACCGTCAGCTCAGAGGTCTGGAGCGGGTCGCCGAAGCCTGCGGTCTGGATGCCAAAGTGCAGCACCTTGCGGTACGGCAGGACGAAGATCTCCTGCCGGGTGCCGGTGACCCCCTGCATATCCACCAGAAAGATGCGGTGCGAGGTAAAGACCGCCTGGTCGCGCACGGTCTTGTACGCGCCCACGATGGTCTCGCCGTCCAGCAAAAGCGCCTGCACATTCTTGCAGATCTCCTTCTCCTTGATGCGAACGAGGTTCTGCATGGGCTTGTCCCGAAATTCCATAGTTCTATCCCCTTTCAGCATGGTCGCTGGCTCCATTGTAGCACCCCCGGCGGGCTTTGACAAGCGGCACGGAACTCCATTCTACTTGTGAGCGAAAAAACGTTGAGCGTCCAGCAGGAGCTACCCGACATGCCATTGCCTCACCCTTTGGGAGAGGTGGCATTGCGAAGCAAGGACGGAGAGGGTCAGTAGTTCAGACCGAACCCGCTGCGGTAATAGTTGCCGTCAGCGTCGCAGTAAGCGTAGCTGCCGCCGCGCACCCCGGCGAGGATGGCCGGGTCGATGTACGGGTCCTTATCGTAGCCGGGCACATCGTTGGGCGAAACGCAGATCTCACGCACCACACCGTCGATCTCCTGCTCGGTGATGGCGATGACGGCGGGGTCGGACACCATGGTCAGGCTCAGCTTGCCGGTGGGGGCAAAGTCGCCGCTGATGACGTCCACCTGTGCGTTCAGGGCGTTGTTCAGCGCCACCGTGCTGACGGTGTACTGGATGGTCAGCGCGTCGCAGTAGGGTTCCAGCTTGTCCAGCAGCCAGGGGTTGTTCACCACGCAGGTGCCCACGACCTTGCCGCCGCGCGCATGGATGGCATCGGCCAGCTCCCGGATCTTCTCGACGTCCTTCAGGGTGGTCACCGTGACCTGTTTGCCGGTCTTCTTCTGGCTCTTGTTGGTCTCGCGCTCGTCCGTGACGATCTCACCCATCTCGATGACGGGCATGGCGAACTGGTAGAACACCACGCCGTTGCTGATGGGCCACACGTGGAGGTACAGCACATCGGCCTCCTCCGGGGTGGCGACGACGGTGTAGCCCTTCTTCTCGAAGGCCTCCGCCAGTGTCTTGCGCAGCGCCTCGTCGGCATTGGCAGAGCCCAGACCGGCACCCATGGCCTGTGCCATTTTGGCAAAGCCGGAGTCCACGCCCTTGAAGGTGACGATGCAGACCTTCTTCTCTTTGGCCAGCGGCAGAACACCGCCGTGGTTCTTGACCAGAACGACGGCCTTCTGGTTGGCTTCGTAGGCCTTCTTCTTGGCACCATCAAAGTTGTCCTGCCGGGCCTGGTCGGCCTGGTCGGGGTCCAGATAGGGGTTGTCCACACGCTTGGTGCGGAACAGGCTCAACAGACGGTTGTAGCTGGCGCGGTCGAGGTCGGCCTTGGGCAGCAGACCGTCCTCCACCGCCTTGATGATGTTCTCCGGGTCGGTGTTGCCGCCGATGACATCGGTACCGGCGGAAATGGCCTTGGCGTAGCGCTGGGGCACCGTCAGGTCCTCCACGCCGTAGATCTGCACACTGGTGATACCGGAGTCGGAGTTGATGTAGCCGTCAAAGCCCATCTTGTTGCGGGCCAGGTCGGTGAGCAGCTCCTTGCTGTATGCGCTGGGCACCGCCTCGGTGCTGGTCACCTCGCCCCGGTAGGTCTGGGGCACGGCGCGGCCATCGGCGGCGATGCGGGAGTAGTCGGGCATGATGGAGGACGCCTTGTGGTCGAAGGCGCGCTGGAACGGGGGCAGATGGTACTTTTCCATCGAGCCGGGGGTGCGGTAGATGCGCCACTGACCGATGGGCACATGCGGCTCGAAGCCGTTCTCGGAGGGGGCATCGCCGGGGAAGTGCTTGACCGTCAGGACGACCGAACCCTCGTTCAGGCCGTCGTCGCCGTTCTGGTAGCCCTTGATGAGGGCTTCGGTGATGTCGCTGGTCACATCGGTGCGCTCGCCGTAGGTGCCGTTGGTGCGGGGCCAGCGGGGGTCGGTGGCCACGTCCACCTGCGGGCCATACATGATGTGCAGGCCCTCGGCCTTCATCATCTTCCGGTCCGTGTCGGCCATTTCATAGACGAAATCTGCGTTGCCGTCTCCCAGCACCGCTGCACCGATGCCCAGAGAGTCCGGGTAGCCGATGTTGATGGGGTTGGTGTGCAGAGAGTACGGAATCGCCACGCCGCCCTTGCAGGCTTCGTATTCCAGCATCTGGGTGCCCGCATTGTGGTACAGTGCCACCATACCGGCCTCGCAGTGCATATCGCCGCGGTAAACGCCCGCCGTGATGTGCTTGTCCAGCACATCGGCGTCATCAATGCTCATGGTCATGCCGGGCAGCGGGCCGGGGATGGGCTTTTCGTCCGGGTCGTGGTGCTTGTAGATCTTGCCAAACTCCAGCTTGCCATCGGCCCCAGTGGCCGCAGCGCGGGTGGGGGCCACCGGGGTGTTGAACAGGGTGTTCAGCACAAGGCCAGCCTGCTGGTCCAGGCGCAGATGGGCCACCATATCCTTTGCGCGCTCTTCGGGGCTGAGCCGCCAGTCCTTATAAGGGGCCAGCTCGCCGCTGTTGTCCATATCCTTGAAGTACAGGCCATCCCTGACGATGACGCCGCAGGTGGTCACACCGATGTCGGGGCCGTTTTCGTTGTGGAAGACCACCGGCTCCAGGTAACGGTCGGTGATGCTCTCCCCCGCTTCCAGAGCATAGGGTGCCGGAATGACACCGTCGCGGGCGTCGGCCCACTGGGCAGCGCTGGTGTATCGAATCTCCATCTTGTTTCTCCTTTTTCGTGCGCGGGAATGCGCAGCTGATATATCACTTGTTATTTTTTATTATACCCCACGGCCCGATCGTTCGCAAGCGAACAATCTGTGCTTTTCTGAACTTTAGCATTGTTCACAAGGAACGCTCCCGGAATCTATGCAATTCCCCGAACCAGCGCAGCGCGTTCCCGCGCTCGGTCCGCTCCGCCGGGCACAAAAAGAGACCGCTGGCCCCGTCGATCACGGAAGGAGCACAGCGGTCTCTCTCGGTTCAGGGCATTACCAGATCATCTGGATGCGGCCTGCGCCGTAGGGATCTTCGTAGTTGAGCAGATAGCCGGGGTAATCGGCCAGCGGGCTGTTGGCACTGGAAAGGTGCGGCAGACCGTTTGCATCCACGCCGCCGAACATGGCTGCGTAGCTGGACATGACGAGGTAATCCTCCGAGACATAGTCCTTGATCAGCTCTGCGCCGTCGAACATGGCGAAGCCGTCGCCCAGGTTGCGCAGGGTGTAGTTCATACCGGCCAGCGCATAGGTGGCGTTCGGGTCCAGAGGCTTGTATGTGCCGGTGGTCTTGTCGTAGATCTCCACATTCGAAACACGCGGGGTCGTAGCACTGCCGACCCAGACATTCTTGTCGTCGGTCTGGACGGTGTTGGGGACCATGGCGTGGATCTCATACTTGGCACCGGCGACCTGCAGGAAACCGCCGTTCTCCTTGCCCTCGGCACCGGCGAAGCGGGCACCAAATTCGAGGGCGTCCAGGATCTGCTGGCCGGTGACGGACATCAGGCAGGCCACATTGCCGAAGGGGCTGACGGTCTTGCAGGTCTTGAAGCTCCAGGGGCCTGCGTCCACATTTGCACGGATGCCGCCGCCGTTCATGATGGCGATGTCGCAGTGGAGGTCTTCGATCTCATTGAAGTAGGCATAGATGCCGTCGGCCACGAAGTCGCCCAGGTTGGTCTCGCCGGAGCGGATGCGGCGCTTGCCGGTGGCGGGGTCGGTGATGTAGAACTTGGAGTCGCCCACGGCGATCTCCTCGCCCAGCATGTCGTCCACTGCGCTCACCCACTCGCTGGTGGCAGCGGCCACGGCGGCGTCTGCGCCGTCGTAGCTGGGCAGCAGCTCGGTGGTGATGGAGCCATCGGCACCGATGGTCATCTTGCCGACATTCTTGAAGTAGGAGCCGGTCTGGGTCAGGGTGACGGCCTTGCCGGAAGCATCGGTCACCTGCTTGTTCTCCATCACGGTGTGCGAATGGCCGTCGATGAAGGCATCGAAACCGGTGGTGTGTGCGATGACCTCTTCGCTGGTCCAGGGGGCGGACGAGGGGTCTACGCCCAGATGGCCCAGACCAATAATAGTTGTCGCACCCAGCAGCTTTGCCTTGTCGATGGCCTTCTGGACGGCCTTGTACAGCTTCTGGCCATCGTCGCCGCCAAGGATGTCATAGATGTACTTGGTCTGGCTGGCGTTCATAAAGTAGGCCGGGGTGGACTTGGTAAAGGTCTCCGGGGTGGTAACGCCCACAAATGCGATGCGCGCGCCGCCGATGGTGAAGATCTTGATGCTGGGCAGCACCTTCAGGCCGGTGCGCAGATCCACCCAGTTGCAGGAAACATAGGGGAAAGCGGCTTCCTTCATGGCTGCCTTTGCGCGGGCCATGCCGTAGTCGAACTCATGGTTGCCGGGGGTGGCCAGGTCGTAACCGGCCTCGCTCATCAGCTTGATGATGGTCTCGCCGTCATCCATGGAGCCATAGGCCGTGCCCTGGATGTGGTCGCCGGCGTCCACCAGCAGAACGTTCTGGCCAGCGTCCACATAGCTCTGCTTCAGTGCAGCGATGCCGGCATAGGTCAGTTCGGGGGATTTTTTGTCGATGTAGGTGTGCACATCGTTGGTGTAGAGGATGGTAACAGCCGACTTTTCGCCCAGGAAGCAATTGGTCTCTTCGGCCGATGCGGCGGGTGCGCCGAGGGAGACTGCGGTCAGTGCAGTGGCAGCTCCGGCAGCCTTGAGGAAGCTGCGGCGGGAAATGAACTGTTTCACAGGAAATGACCTCCTTCAATTTACGGTACTCTCTTTTTTGCGGCCTCTCTGCCGCTGCCCGCACAAAAGCTCCCCAACGGGGAGCCGTGGTGTGCAGCGCAGCCGCAGCGAGGTCTGCATTTCTGAATTAAGCATATCACAGAATGCCGTTTCGGGCAAGAGAAAACTGTAAAATCCGCGCAAATCCTTTTCACAAAAGTCGCACTATTTTAGAAATTCTCCGTAAAATCATACGAAAAAGGGCCGGGCCCTGCATCCTGTCTCAGGGTGCAGAGCCCGGTCGCATTCAGGGGGAGGTCCAAACTGGATCGGAGGAGACGTTTGAGAAAACGCCTTAAATGGCATTGTACTCCTTGAGGAACTTTTCAAGGTCGGTGCCCTCGATCTTCTTGAGCACTTCCTTGAGGGCCACCCTCTGGATGAAGGGCAGGTCCATATCGGTCAGCTTCTTGCCGTCGCGGAGCTTGACGGTGGCGTCGATCAGGCAGCGGACATCATAGGTGCTGCCCCAGACCTCCGGCACACCGCGGTCGATGTCCAGCAGGGTGTAAACAGCCTCCATGCCGGTGCGCATCGAATACTCGGTTGTGAAGATGGTGTCGCGGCCGGTCTCGGCAAACTGGCCCAGGAAGGCGAAGTTGACGGCACCCTTCGGCACGATGTCGGGGCGGTCGCCGAAGGCGCGCGGCATGAAGAAGGCGTCGATATACGGCATCATGACCGGCACGGTGTTGGCGCTGTGGTCGGCCAGCTCGGCGATGTCCTCGGTGGGAACGCCCAGATGGTACAGCCACTCCATGCAGATCTCACGGCCGGTGCAGTCGCGCATGGGCTTCTTCACATAGTCGCCGGGCTTATCGCTGAACAGGCCGTAGACCCAGACGCAGAGCTGGTTCTTGGGCTGGTCACGGAACTGCTGCTGGCGGTTCAGCGTCCAGCTGAGCAGCCAGCTGGAATCCTTGACCGTGACGATGCCGCCGGTGACGGTGTGGCCGGTAAAGGGGTCGCGCTTGCAGATCTTCTTGATATACTGCGGGATCTTGTCGTCCAGGGTGGTGATGGTGGCACTCTCCCAGTTGGACAGTTCCGGCTGCGAGCAGAACTTCTCCGGATGGCCGAAGGAGGGGTCCTGTGCGGCGATCTTCTTCCACAGATCCCAGCCGTTGCCCGGCTTGATGGTTGGGTCGAAACCGGCTGCCTTGTCCTGTGCGCCGATGGTGCAGCTCTCGACGCAGCCGCCGTTGGTGATGAAGAGCAGGTCGTTCTCGGTCAGCGGCAGCACCTTTTCCTCGCCCTTGTGCTCCACAGTGATGGAACTGGCCTGCTTTTTGCCGCCCTCGATCTGGAAGCGGACGTCGGTGACCTTGGTCTCATACCGGAACTCCACGCCGTGGTCCTTCAGGTAGGTGACCATGGGCAGGATGATGGACTCATACTGGTTGTAGCGGGTAAAGCGCAGGGCGGTGAAGTCGGGCAGACCGCCGATGTGGTGGATATAGCGCTTGAGGTAGAGCTTCATCTCCAGTGCGCTGTGCCAGTTCTCGAAGGCGAACATGGTGCGCCAGTACATCCAGAAGTTGGAGCGGAAGACCTCGTCGTCGAAGATGTCGGTGATCTTCTTATCCTGCAGCTGCTCGTCCGGGGTAAAGAAGAGCTTCATGATCTCCATCGCGCCCCGGTCGGAGATGCCGAACTTGCCGTCGGTGTGGGCATCCTGGCCGCGCTTTTCGGTGGCACGGCAGAGGGACTTGTTGGGGTCTTCCTTGTTCAGCCAGTAATACTCATCCAGAACGCTGGCCCCCTCCGTTTCCAGAGACGGGATGGAGCGCAGCAGATCCCACATGACTTCGAAGTGGTTGTCCATCTCGCGGCCGCCGCGCATCACATAGCCGATGTCGTACTTGTAGCCGTCGCAGGCACCGCCGGGCAGCGGGTCCTTCTCGATCACATGGATGTGGTCGCCCTGCATCTGGCCGTCGCGGACCAAATAGCAGGCAGCGGTCAGTGCCGCCAGACCCGAACCGATGATATAGGCCGATTTATTGTCAACGCCTTCCGGCTTTTTGGGGTGTGCAAACGCTTCGTAGTTGCCACTGGAATAATACATAACGCAGACCTCCTGAAGTTTTGGTTCTTTCCGGGCGGCATTCCCGCTCGCCCTTTCGTTGTGCTTAGTATATCCCATTCCCTGTGACAGAACAACATACAAAAGATGACCAGTGTATAAACTTTATGCAAAACCCAACCTTTGTCGGAAATATGGCAAAAGTGTGAAGCGCAAAAAAAGCTCCCGCCTTCCTGTGACAGAAGACGGGAGCGGATGAAATCCGTTCGGGTTACTGTTTTGTCTCCGGGGCGACCTCAAAATCGATCTTGCCGAGGTTGACGTCGGCGCGGACGATGGTGATCATCATGCTGTCGCCCAGGTTCCAGTTCTTGCCGGAGACCGGGTCGGACAGGCGGATGCCCTCGGTGAGCATGGTGCCGGTGGGGGTCAGGCTGGAAGCGGGCACGAAGCCCTCCACGCCGTTCTCCAGTTCGATGAACAGGCCGCGCTGGGTCACGCCGGAGATGATGCCCTCGTAGCACTCGCCCAGATGGCGGCGGGCATACTCGGCCTTGTAGCAGTCCTCGGCCTTGCGCTCGATCTGTACCGCGATGACCTCACGCTCGCTGGACTGCTTGGAGGCCTGGATCGCAAAATCGGTGTAGCGGATGGCCATGGTCTCCTTGTCGGTGCCGCTGAGCAGATCGGTCATGATGCGGTGGATGGCCAGATCCGGGTAGCGGCGGATGGGGCTGGTAAAGTGGGCATAGTCCTTCAGCACCAGACCATAGTGGCCCTTGGGCTTTTCTTCGTAGCATGCCTTGGACATGCAGCGGAGCATGCCGGTATTGACGATCTGTTCAAATGCCGTGCCGCGCACCCCTTCCAGAATGGCGCTCAGCTCCTTGGGCGTGGGCACCTCCTTGGCAAAGTGGTCGTTGATGCCGCAGGCCTGCAGCAGTGCATGCAGGCGCTCCAGCTTTTCGCCGTTGGGCTCCTCGTGGACACGGTAGACGAAGGGGATCTGCTTGACGCGGGCAAAGTGGGCCGCGCACTGGTTGGCCAGCAGCATGAACTCCTCGATCATGGCCTCGCTCTCGCCGGAGGTTCGCTTCTTGACGTCGATGCAGTGGCCGTCCTCGTCGAGGATGAGCTTCACTTCCCCGCTCTCGAAGTCGATGCAGCCGCGCTCGGTGCGCAGGCGGGCACGGTGGGCGTACAGTTCCTTCATGGCGGGCAGCTGGTCGGCCACCTCGGCGTACTTGGCCTGGATCTCGGCATCGGCCGTTCCGGCCAGCAGGGCATTGATCTCTGCGTAGACGCCCTTGACCCGGCTGCAGATGACCGACTTCACGAAGCGGTAGTCGGTCAGGTTGCCGTCCTTGTCCAGCCGCATCAGGCAGGAGAAGGCCAGGCGCAGCTCCTTCTCGTTCAGGGAGCAGATGCCGTTGGACAGACTCTTGGGCAGCATGGGCACGACCTGGTCGGCATAGTAAACGGAAGTGGCGCGGTTGAACGCCTCTTCGTTCAGCTCAGAACCGGGCTTGACGTAGTTGGAGACGTCCGCAATGTGGACGCCCAGCTCAAAGCCGCCCTCCGGCGTGCGGGTCAGGCTGATGGCATCGTCGATGTCCTTGGTCTCGGCGCTGTCGATGGTGAAGATGGGCAGAGCGCGCAGGTCCATGCGGCCCTTGCAGTCCTCTTCCGAAACGGTCATGCCCTCAAACTTCTTGGCTTCCTCGCGGACTTTGTCCGGGAAGCGGGTGTGGATATCGCGGGCGTAGAGCAGCGCCTTGGCGCAGCGCTTGGCCTCGTCCGAGCTGCCGAACCGCATGGCCACGCCGACGCGGTGGTCTTCCTGGCGGCTGCCGCGCATCAGGATCTCGACCGCCACCTTGTCGCCGTCTTTCGCGCCGCCTTCGCAGTTCCGCATCAGCTGCATAGAGATGGCCGGGCAGTCGTCCGGCACGAACTTCAGCCGGCCCTCGATCCGGCGGGCCGTGCCCACCAGGTCGTTCTTCTCGGTGAGCACCGCGAGGATGGCGCCCTCGTCGCTGCCCTCCACACGGGGATGCTCGAACTTCTCGACGAGGACCTCGTCGCCGGGCATCGCGCCGCGGGTGAAGCGGCCGGGGATGAAGATATCGCTGGTCTCATCTTCCAGCATGACAAAGGCAAAGTTCTTGCCCAGTTTGACCACTTTGCACAGCAGGGCCTTCTCGGCGCGGCCGGAGCGCACGGTGAAGAACACGCCCGAACGCTGGCAGACCACGGCCTCATGCACCAGAGCATCCAGCGCTTCCATCACCTTGCGGTCTGCCCCGCGGTCGCCGCCGAAGCGGGCCTTCAGGTCCTTGACGGTGCAGGGCTGGTTCTGGATGGCATGCTCGATCTTATCGCGTAATGACATAAATTTTACTCCTTAACAACATTCTCAAAATTCTCCAGCGGAATCCTGAGCTTCCCACCTTCTGCCGGAGGCATCCGCACCCGGCAGTGTTTGCCCATCGGGCTTTTCTCATCCGATGCAGACCCACCCGGCCTGTCAGAGGCTCCCATCAGAAGAAGAGCTGTCCGCAGCGCAGACAGAGAAATTTCAGACAGAAAAACAGCCCCGCCTTACACGGGGCTGTGCGCGGGTCCTCAAGCCAGACGGCTGGCGAACACACAGGCCAGGACGGCCACCACGAAGAAGACGACACCGGCGATGCGGGTCACCTTGGCCAGCATCTGGTCGGCAGGGGTCAGCCGTGCGTTGTTTGCGCCGTATGCGCCGCCGTTGATCGCACCGGACAGGCCCTGACCGTGGGTGTGCTGCATCAGGGTAAGGACGATGATGACGACCGAGGCAGCAAGCAGGATGGCGCCGCCGACGATTTCAATAGCAGACATGGATGGAACGCTCCTTTTATTGTAAATTTGATTGAGACTGCATACAAATACAAGAATATGATAGCATACAACCGCGCAAATTGCAAGATGAACTCTGCCTCATCGGGCCAAATTTTCCAGCATTTCGGCCAGAGCGGCAAAGACTGCAGCGCTGGAATGGGCAGGTTCCGTCTGGGCGTCCTGCAGGACCACGATGGTATACCGGGGCTGTTCCGCCGGAAAAACGCCCGCAAACCAGCTGTTTTTCAGCTCTTCTCCCGCCCGGAACTGGCCGGTCTGGGCTGTCCCGGTCTTCCCGGCGGCGGTGGTCTCCGGCAGGGCCGCCTCGCGGCCGGTTCCGTTTGCCACCACGCCCGCCAGCAGACCGCGCAGCGTTTGCGCCGTCTGTTCCGAGATGACCGGCTCCGTCCGCCGGTGGGCCAGCGTTTCCAGCGGCTCCCCGGTCGCCTCGTCCAGCGTGTTCCGCAAAAAGAGCGGCATCTGCCAGGTGCCGGTGACCAGCGCGTTCAGCATCCCGGCCACCTGCACCGGCGTTGCCAGCAGCTCCCCCTGCCCGAAGCAGAAATTTGCATAGGCCCCGGACGAGGTCAGGGCTTCCGCCGTTGGCAGGCTGCCCGCCGCCGTGCGGAAGCGGTCCGTCAGTTCCGCGGCCTGCCCAAAGCCCACCCGCTCAGCCAGCGCACGGACCCGCTCGGCCCCCAGCGCCTGCCCCAGCCGGATAAAATATCCGTTGCAGCTCTTTTCCAGTGCAGCGGCAAGGTCTACCTCCCCATGCGGGATGCCGCCCGCACAGCGGAACACCTGCCCGTCCACCTCGCACCAGCCGGGGCAGGTGTAGACCATACCGGTCTCCCCTGCTTCCAGCGCGGCGGCGGCCAGCACCGGCTTGAACACCGACCCCACCGCGTAGCTCTGGAAGGCCCGGTTCAGCATCGGGCTGTCCGCCGCATCCAGGCTGGCAGCCGGGTCTGCCGGGTCGTACCCCGGCACACTGACGCAGGCGCGGACTTCGGCGTTTGCGGCATCCAGCACCACGATGCAGCCAGTGGTCATCATCCGGCCCGCAACGGCTTCCGCCGCCCGCTGGACCGGCCGGGAAAGAGTCAGCTGGACCCCCACGGCCCCGCTGTCGGCGTGGGTCTGTTCCGGCTCGCTCCGCAGGCGTCCCTGCGCATTGACAAGGCAGGTCAGAGTGTCGCCCTCCCCGGTGCCGGAAAGCGCCGCATCAAACGCGGCTTCCAGCCCGGCGGCTCCCCTGCCGTCGCCGTCCACATACCCGATGAGCTGCACAGCCAGCGGCGCGGCCGCATAGCGCACGGCCACCGGCCAGCAGGAAATGCCCAGCGGCGAAACATCGCGGTTCACCGTGAGCAGGAACGGAGAGACTGCGTTTCGTTTCTGGTACAGCAGCGCCTGCCCAGCCGCATCGGTACAGGAAAAGAGCCGGGTATAGTTTCCCCCGCCGGGCACACAGAGCGCCATCCACTTTGTGCCAAAGCCCGTCAGAAGATGGCCCTCGCAGTCGTAGAAATTGCCCCGCCGCGCCGGGAGTGCCAGCGTCACCACGCTCTGCGCCGCCGCGCGGGCTGCATAGTCCGCGTGGGAGCACAGCCAGTACAACCGGCAGACCACCGCCGCAAAACACCCCACCAGCAGCGCATACAGCGCCAGCACCCGCCGTCCGGACATGAAAACGCCCCCTTTGGCCTTTTGAAACAGTGTGGGCCAGACAGGGGGTGTTGATGCGGTCATTTACGACTTTTCAACTCAGAGCGTTTCTCTTTCTGACTGCTCAGGTTGGTTCAAATTTTGTGATTATTTGCACTAATTCGTGGGATTGCTATAAATGATGACACACAGCAGACTCTTGCGGACAAACTCGGTATTTCCGTTTGGTCTATCCGTGCGTGGGAACAGGGAAAGAGCTACCCCTTCAGCAATGTGCTGCTTGCCATCTGCAAGCTCTACGGCACCTCCGCCGACTACCTGCTGGGCCTGACCGACATCGACCCCTCGGACGAAGCCCGCAAACAGCGCCAGCGCCTGACCGAAGAAGAACAGAATGAGATGCACCGCTACGAAGAATATCTGTTGTGGAAACGCAAAAAATAAGCCGTCCAGCGAGACCGTAAGGTCGCTGGGCGGCTTATTTGCCCTCTTGACAAATACGTAAAATACGTATATGATACAATAAATGAGGTCACATTATGAACGCTATTTTCTATCCTGCAATTTTTCACCCGGAAGAAACCGGGTACTCTGTTGAGATCCCCGATATTGAGGGCTGCTTCACCCAAGGCGATACCATGGACGAAGCTGTCCGCATGGCACAGGATGCCATCGGCCTTATGCTGGAAGATTGCAAAGTCTGCCCGGAGCCTTCTGTCCCTTCTGCGCTCCACGTTGACCCGGAAGATTTTGTAGTGATGGTGCCTTTCGATATGGAAGAGTACGAAAAGCGGTACAGACCCGTAAAGAAAACCCTTTCCATTCCCAGCTGGCTCAACGATGCCGCCGAATCGGCACACATCAACTTTTCCGGCGTCCTTCAGGATGCGCTGAAAAAGAAACTCCATCTGGCGTAAGTATAGGCATAAGCATAACAACAGCCGCCCAGCAGTTGACCATTATGGTCTTGCTGGGCGGCTGTTTGCCATTTAGAACAATCCCGCAATTTTAGAGTTCAGGTAAGAAATTTTCACATCCAGACATGGACACCTTGATTCATTATCGCTGGCCATTCCTGATTTCGACGAACTCATCCTTATCTTGGCTAACAGCACGCCAATCTTTTAAAATTTCTTGTCCATCTTTAGAAATTTTTCCAGCATCTATTTTTGTTGCAAGAATCACAGCCCATCGACGAATGTCGCCCTTCTCTGATGCCGTTGCTACTGTATCGTCCGAAGAAATTCGAGTTTGTTCCACAAGCTGAGAAAGACCGGTCAATATGAGTTCCATAGATTGCATCGTTAACAAATCGGAGCGATATTGTACTGCATGAGAAACAGTCTGTAAGGCGGACACCAATTGTTTAGGAACACCCCAAGCAATCTGTTGAGCAGCAACTCCTAATCCTATGCAAAGCTCATCATCTGGAAGCAACCTTTTGTCCGGATTACATATTGTAGTTGCAAGTACATTATAACAGCTGTGCGCACGTTTGGTATCAGCAGATCGCAAAGAATGCTCCAAATCCTTTTTTGATTCAAAGTTCTGCTTCAAAAATATGGACCAATATCGCTTTATACCATGATGGCTGATATGATGTGAGTCACATTGAGTTATGATTGCCAACATTACAGCACAGTCCTTTTCTGTCGGTGTCCACTGCGAACGAAGAGTAGTAAAAATCCAAAGAGCGTGCAGTATCTGATATATTTGAGAAACAAACATGCCTTTATCACCAAAAATATCTACTTCTCGGTTTATATTTTCAGATAGCGCTGTAATTCGTTTATTACTATACTCAAGAATCGCACTCGTCTCCTCTGGAGTAAAGTCATCTGCATGAGGAAGAGAAACATTTATAAGTTCAGTAAAGACCGCATCTCCTCCCGGAAAACGAATTGCCCCGGATGTGTTTTGTGCTATTTTGTTCGTGATAGATTGGCAGAGGTATCGAACCTCCTCCACTTCATACTGGGATGGAAGCTTAAGACAAACAGTGTCAAGCCAGTATGGTGGAAGATGCGGTTCGCCATTTTTCCATATAAAACCACCCAACCATTTCTTCTGTTCAGTGGTCAACAGCCCGTGTGCCCCACAATAAAGCAACCGATTTAATGCACTTAAATCCTCGTCGTTTCTTTGAATCAAAGCAATCAGCTGTTCAACTTCCTTGTAAGACCTATCAGAGTTCGACTCATATCCGCTTGCAGATGCCGAAAGTACTTCGAACGGATCTGGAAAATCAAGCTGAACATTAAGTCGTTTCAAATCTGGCAGAGGAAAAGTTAACAGTTGCATAACCAAGTCATGACGCAGTGCAACCGGATAAAAAGAAATCAGCCTTCTCACCAGCGGTGCAGCCTTTAAATAGTGTTCCTTTTGAGGCGAATCATACAATTTTTTCAAAAAAACTAGAAGTTGGGCCATCATTTTATCCGAACACTTGGAGCACAGTTCAGATAAAGTCGTCAAAAGAATCCTTGCTGTCCTTGTCGCAAAGGTATTAGCCCAATGTGTTTTAATTTCATTAAGTTCTGCCTCTGTGCGCAAAACTGCATCCATATAAAACTGGCAACACTCGTCCGCATTTTCTTGGGACCATGTACTGAGAACACCACGTGTAAGCGCACTTTCCATATATTTTTCTTCATCGGTTCTTACCACGGTCAAGATGGCCCATAAAGGACAATATAACGCAATGCGCTCAGCTGCTCCACCAGCAGCCTTTGTGTCTTCTACAACGTTTCCAAGTCGAAAAGGCATGCCTGTTTCTTCACGGAACCGAAGGAAGCTGAATGCAAGAATTCTCTCTTCATCTTCTCCTCCCAAATGCATTGTAGATGAACTTATCCCAAAATCAAAACCTGGTTTAGTCTCATACGTCTGAAAAGGGACCCAGTGCGCTTCTAGCCTTGACGTAAAATATTTATTTTCATCCTCCCAATCTACTTCATACTGCCTATGGATCGTCCTGCGGTGTTCGTCTACAAAATCTTGTGAATCATTTTCAAAGCCAATTTCTCCCTTGCTATATGAATGTGCTTGCGAAATATAACTTTGTAATCTCATCATAGGACTTTCCAGTGAAACAAGAAAGGAATCCGGCCGAGTTTGGTGTGCCATCCGCTGTCGCAAGTTAGAAAGAGAATCTTGCAAAAGAGAAAGCGCCGTATCATACTCACCAAGTTCAGCATATAGTGCAGATTTACGTAACGCCCATATAGGTTTGTCCGGTGAAACGTTCCATTTTTTCAGTTTCTGTTGCAATTGCTGAAATTCGTATTGAAAAAACGAATGCAGACATTCTTCCCATTGAAGCTGTTCTTGTTGTTCATCTGTAAGGAACGATTTTATAGTAACTAGTTCTTCATATTTTTTATTCCAGTTTTCTTCATCCCCATGTTCTCGAAAAGATCGAAGCATTGAAAGCAAGATAGAACATTTTTCTGCGCTACGCATATCAGAATTTCTATCAAGAATTTTTTGATACAAATCAATATCTGCACTAAAAAGTGGCAAGAGTGCTTTTTCATTCAGCCAATCGTACTCGTATAGATATTCTATCTCATTTTCAGTATCAGAATCTTTTTGCGAACACTGTTCAGCCAGAATCGAGCGTGCTATAGATAAAAGATGTTTTAACCGTTCTCGATTTGAATCAGAAAGAGTCAGCACCTTTGGACAATTTTCACGATTCTTCTTTAAAATCGGAAGCACTTCCTTGATTGAAGCCGTATGGTTTAAATTTTTACCCAAAAGCTGTTCTATTTTCCAATTCTGCCCGGTTGCGTGAAATTCACTATATGCGTTCCAAAGATAATCCAAGGTCTGCTCATAAATAGCATAAGGAGACTCGGCAGAAAAAATCTCGGATAGGTCAACGACAATAATATTCCGCCTATGTAGCCACTCCCGCCGAACATCTGAAACAGCTTCATGGCTTAAAAGGTATAGATATGGCGCATTTTCTGCACCAAGATTATCACGAATCCAGCCAATCCAATTATTGAAATTAGGATCATTCCCTGAAAATCCAATCATACAGAGAGTATTTTCCAACAATGACTGCTGCACAGTATTCACAAATGGGGCAAATTTTTGAGGGTATGTCCGATAGTCCTCTGCCGTAATAATAAAAGGGCGTTGCGAAGGAAATGAGCCGTGAAGTTTAATAAGTCTTGTTGCACCAGAACTGCCCACAAGGTCATTCTTGTTGGTTACCAGCGTAAATGTTTTCTCTACAAGATTTTCCCCAGCACGTTCAAGAAGCGTATCATAATTCGTTGTAAAAACATCGCTCCAAGGCAGCCGCAAAAGTTTTTCATACAAAGGTGAGGGACGATAATCGGCATCTTTTATACTGTCTAAAAGTAGATGATCTAATTCACTACGGCCATACGCAATTTCCACACTCTCGGCCAATGCGAGAGGGTCGTTTTGATCAGAATCTCCTAGCTTTTCTTTGAATTTTTGGGCTAACCCAGCCCACAATGGAATGTCTGGAACATCAGATGTTACTTTATCAGCATTAAGACTGAATCCCGCCCCAACAAAAAGAGCCGCATGGTGTTCCTGTAAATGCTGGCTAATAAGTTCAAGATAACGTTTAGCATTTGTGTCCATCAAGATAACCTCCATTTCGTTTCACGATTTAGCCATAGTAACATTCCAATCGTTGCAGTATATTTGAGTAGCGGTACTGCTCGTCAATCTCCTTCATGTTGTAGTCCAGCAGACCAGGAATCCCCATTTCGCCGCCGCATTTGTTGCAGAAAGCAGCCGTGATTTCAAAAGTATACTTATTTTCCCGGATGGTCCGGTTGATTTTGATTTTCTTCAGGGTGTAGCTCGTTTCTCTGCGGCATTCTGTACAGAAGTCCTTCTGGTTTTCCATGGCGGCGCGCTTCCTTCCGGTTTTACGTTCTTTTTTATTATTGTATCCCTACCTTTGTTTTTCGTCAACAATAAAGCGGCTGACTGTCTGTCTCTCGCAGAATCCACCAGCAGGCTCACGATTCTTCAATGCTCCCAGACACAAAAAATCGGCACCCGCTTTTCAGCGGGTGCCGATTTTGTTACCCTATAATGCGCTTGATTTTTTGGCGTAAGTGGCGTAAGTTTGGCGTAAATCCGCTTTTGCGCGCTCCAAAAATCAAGGATTCATGCGTTTTTTAGGCAGCTATTAGTACATGCCGCCCATGTCACCGCCGGCAGGTGCAGCGGGAGCCGGGGGTTCCGGCAGGTCAGCCACGAGGCTCTCGGTGGTCAGCACCATCTCAGCGACGGAAGCTGCATTCTCCAGAGCGGAGCGAGTGACCTTGGTCGGGTCCACGATGCCTGCGGCGATCATATCCTCGACAAAGACCTCGTTCTGGGCATCGAAGCCGTAGTTGGGCTTGTTAGCAGAGATGATCTTGTCGATGATGACGCTGCCCTCCAGACCGGCGTTCTTGGCGATCTGGCGCAGAGGAGCCTCCAGAGCCTTCAGCACGATCTTGGCACCGGTGCGCTCGTCGCCTTCCAGCGTGTCGCACAGGGCGCGCACAGCGGGGATCGCGTTGATGGGAGCGGTACCGCCGCCAGCCACAACGCCTTCCTGCACAGCTGCCTTGGTAGCGTTCAGTGCATCCTCAATGCGCAGCTTCTTGTCCTTCATCTCAACTTCGGTAGCAGCACCGACCTTGATGACAGCTACACCGCCGGCCAGCTTAGCCAGACGCTCCTGCAGCTTCTCGCGGTCAAAGTCGCTGGTGGCGGCCTCGATCTGGCTGCGGATCTGGGCAATGCGGGCTGCAATGGCGTCCTTATCGCCTGCGCCGCCCACGATGGTGGTGTTCTCCTTGGTCACCTTCACCTGACGGGCATGACCCAGCATCTGGACGGTTGCGTCCTTCAGCTCATAGCCCAGATCAGAAGAGATCACAGTGCCGCCGGTCAGGGTAGCGATATCCTGCAGCATCTCCTTGCGGCGGTCGCCAAAGCCGGGAGCCTTGACAGCTACGACATTCAGAGTGCCGCGCAGACGGTTGACGATCAGGGTGGACAGCGCCTCGCCCTCGATATCCTCAGCCACGATCAGCAGCTTCATGCCGTTCTGCATCACCTGCTCCAGCAGGGGAACCAGATCCTGAATGACGCTGATCTTCTTATCGGTGATCAGGATAGCAGCGTTGTCCAGATCGGCCACCATCTTGTCGGTATCGGTAACCATATAGGGGGTCAGGTAGCCGCGGTCAAACTGCATACCTTCCACGATCTCGTTGTAGGTCTCGGCGGTGGTCTTGTTCTCCTCGATGGTGATAACGCCGTCAGAGGTGACCTTCTCCATAGCCTCGGCGATCAGACGGCCGATCTCGGGGTCGCCGGCAGAGATGGTGCCGACGCGGGCGATATCGTTGCTGTCCTTCACCTTCTGGCTGTGTGCCTTGATGGTCTCCACAGCGGTGGTAACAGCCTTGCTCATGCCGCGGCGGATATCCATGGGATTTGCGCCGGCGGTAACGTTCTTCATGCCCTCGTTGACCATGGCCTGTGCCAGCACGGTAGCAGTGGTGGTGCCATCGCCTGCGGCATCGTTGGTCTTGGTTGCGACTTCACGCACCAACTGTGCGCCCATGTTCTCGAACTCGTCCTTCAGCTCGATCTCTTTTGCGATGGTCACGCCATCGTTGGTGATGACCGGTGCGCCGAACTTCTTGCCCAGCACCACATTGCGGCCCTTGGGGCCGAGGGTGATTTTAACGGTGTTAGCCAGGGTATCAATACCGGCACACAGTGCCTTGCGGGCGTCCTCGCCCTGCTTGATCTGCTTTGCCATAATACATCGCTCCTTTATAATACAAACTCAATTGAAAAGGGAAAATTCAGTTTCAGTCTTCCACAACAGCCAAAATGTCGCTCTGGCGCACAATGGTGCACTCTTCGCCGTCCACCTTGACTTCGGTGCCGGAGTACTTGCTGGTGAGGACCTTGTCGCCGACCTTGACGGTCATCTTGACTTCCTTGCCGTCCACGACACCGCCGGGGCCGACAGCCACTACCTGTGCCACCTGCGGCTTCTCTTTTGCGCTGCCGGTCAGGATCAGGCCGCCCTTGGTGGTCTCCTCAACTTCAACAGTCTTAATGACAACACGGTCTGCAAGAGGAATGATTTTCATAATTCTTGCCCTCCAATTATATTGAATTTATTTGAAACTTTGTTACGTCCTGCGGGGGCTTCGTGTGTGCTCCGCAGCGGTTTAGCACTCCTTTTCTCTGAGTGCTAATTGTATTGTACTCATCTTGCTCTGAAAAATCAAGGGGTTTTGCAATTTTTCTTTGTTAAGAATTTATGACGTCCAAAAATCGCACCCTACTACGCAAAAAAGCGGTGTGTTCTTGACAGGACGCGCCGTCTTTTTTATACTTATAGCGCATTACAAAAACACAGCTGACGCGCTTTGCGGCAGAACGGAGGATACTTTGACAGACAAAAAGCTGATCTCATCTTTGCAGGGGCTGCGGGCAGTCGCATTTCTGAGCGTGGTGCTCTCCCATTGCGGGGCACCGTGGCTGGGGCCGTGGGCGATCACGGTATTCGTGGCGCTGTCCGGTTTTCTGATGACCTGCAACTATTACGACCGCCCGCGCACAGCACCGGGACTGCGGTCTGCCATAGCTTTCTCTCTTAAAAAAATACGAAAGCTGTACCCGCTGCACCTTATAATGATGGCTGCCGCGTTGTTATTTGTGCTGAAGGGGCTTCTGGCGCAGCCCTCTGCCCGCGGGGTGCTCTCCTGTGCAGCGCAGCTTGTTGTAAGCATTTTTCTGCTGCAAACATGGATTCCCTCCAGCCGTTTCTGGTTCTGCCTGAACGGAGTGGCGTGGTATCTTTCGGTACAGGCTTTTCTGTATGCCATCTTTCCCCCGCTTCTCGCCGTACTGAAAAAGGCGGATGTCCGCAGGCTGCGCTGCATTGCCGTCGTGATCTTCTGCGCACAGTGCCTTGCGTCCTTTGTTTTCTGGAAAGCCGGGCTCAGCGGAAAGGCGGCCTTTTACCTGACCTATCTGTGCCCTGTGTTCCGGGCGGGAGATTTTACCATCAGCTGCTGCATGGGCTGCCTTTACCACAGCCGCAAACAGGAGAGCGGCCTGCCGGGCGGTGCTTTCTCCCTGCTGGAGCTTGCTGCTGTGCTACTTGCGAGCGGCTGCCTTTTTATCGCCGCCAGGCAGGTGGGGGTTCTGGGCGCGGTGGCCTTCCGGTACAATGTGCTGTTCACTCCCTCTGCGGTGCTGCTGGTCTGGCTGCTTGCCGTGGGCAAGGGAATCATTTCCCGGCTGCTTTCCGCAAAGCCGTTTTTGTGGCTGGCCGGGCTGTCCCCTTACGGTTTTCTGATTCATCAGGTGCTGATCCGGTATATGGAGTGGACTGCGGACAAGTTCAGCTTTACGGTACATCCTGTGGTCTGGACCCTGACCGTATATCTGCTCACGCTCTGCCTGAGCAGCTTTTACAAGGCGCTGGAACGCCGGGTGCGGCAGCGCCATACCCAAACCGGCGCATAACAGTAAAACACAAGGCCGCTGCACGGAACAATGTGCAGCGGCCTTGTTTGGGTCTGATGGTTTATTTCTTTACTTCACAGCCGCTTTTTTGGCGGTAAAGCGCTGGTAGGCGGGCAGCGGCAGCAGCACGCGGCCTGCCAGCGGCTGCACCTGCACCGACACCTGCTTGCAGGGGGCGCACTCGCCGTCCACTGTGGCAATGATGGGTCCGCGGCCATCTGCTGCCCGCAGCCTGACCGATTTTGCGCGGCGGTAGATAAAGTAGGGCTTTGCGGCCTCGGTCAGCTGGCCGTTTTGAAAGTGCTGGCCGTTTTTGTACAACATCAGCAGTTTTGCAATGACCCGGCGGCTGACCTTGCGCACGATGAACACATCCAGCCAGCCGTCATCCGGCTGTGCCTCCGGCCCGGCCATAAAACCGCCGCCGTAGGCGCGGCCATTGCACACTGCGCACATCAGACAGTCCACGGTCAGCACCTCGCCGTCAATGACGTACTCCACCCTGCGGCCGATATGCCCGCACAGCTGCTGAACAATGGACAGCGCATAGGCTGCCTCGCCGCCGCACAGCGGGATGCGCCGGAACTTGGGGATGCCGTAGGCCACCTGTGCGTCCAGACCGGCGGCGCAGATGGTGGCAGAAAGCCCCAGACTGGTGCGCATCAGGTCGATGGGCACCACCCCGCCGGCCAACTGGGCGTCCAGATCCAGAAACTCCTCCTTTGTACCATAGGTGCGCAGAAAGTCGTTGCCGCTGCCATAGGGCAGGCAGCCCACGGCGGTCTTATCAAAGCCGTGGGCACCGGTGAGCGCCTCGTTGAAGGTGCCGTCACCACCGGCGGTAAAAATGTGAAGCTCCACCCCGGCCTTCTGGGCGGCAGCGGCGGCAGCGCGGGACAGCTCCCGGGCATGGCCTGCGTGGGTGGTGACGCGGATGGTGTAGTCCTCCGGGGCAAGCCCGGCACCGGCAGCAGCCGCCGCGATCTGCTGCGGCAGGGTGCGGGTACAGTCGGCCTTTCCGGCTGCGGGGTTTAGAAGAAACAGCGTGTGCATCGGGGATCCTCCCTGTTGTAACTCTATTTCCTCTATAATAGTCGAAAACCGCGCCGGTTGCAAGCAAAAATGCTATTTTGCTATTTTCTTATAGGGTTACGGTCTCATCCTCCCGCAAAACGATACTGCCATCGGCGGCACAGTCTGCCGTCCAGTGCTGTCCCACACAGGCAGTCCCAGCAGCAATGCGGTTTGCCAGTGCCTGCTCCACTGCCCTGTCCACCTGACGGCGCAGCTCCCGCGCGCCGTAGGCCGATCGAGCCCGGGCAGCCAGTGCCGCTCCTACCTGCGGGGTGTGGCGCAGCCGGTAGCCGCTGCGGGCGGCGCGCTGCTCCAGCTGGCAGAGCATTTTTTCTGCAATGGCGCAGAGGTTTTCTTCCGCCAGCGGGCGGAACACGATCACCTCGTCCAGCCGCCCCAGCAGCTCCGGCCGGAACCACTTTTTAGCTTCCTCCACAGCCTGCGCGGACTGCTTTTCAAACACGGCTTCTGCCCCGGCGGCAAAGCCCAACGGCGCGTTCTGCCCCGCCAAAAAACGTGCACCCAAGTTTGAGGTAAGAAGCACGATGGTATTGCGGAAATCTGCCTTGCGGCCCATGGCATCGGTCAGCTGACCGTCCTCCAAGATTTGCAACAGGATATTCTGGATATCCGGGTGTGCCTTTTCGATCTCGTCAAACAGCACCACGCTGTACGGGCGGCGGCGCACAGCCTCGGTCAGCTGCCCGCCCTCGTCATGGCCGAGGTATCCCGGCGGCGCACCCAGCAGCCGGGCGGCGGTGTGCTGCTCCTGATACTCCGACATATCGAACTTGAGCAGTGCCTTCTCGCTGCCGAACCAGCTGACCGCCAGTGCCCGCGCCAGTGCGGTCTTGCCCACGCCGGTAGGCCCCAAAAACAGCATAGCACCGATGGGACGCCCCGGCTCTCCCAGACCGGTGCGGCTGCGCCGGATGGCTCCAGCCACGGCCGCCACCGCTCGCTGCTGACCGACGATCTCGGCATTCAGGCGGCTTTCCAGCTTGTCCAGACGCTCCCGCTCCTGCTCGCCCACCCGCTGGGCGGGCACGCCGCTGGCGGCTGCCACCACCCGGGCGATATCCTCCGGGGTGAGCACCGGCTGGGTGCGCTGCTCCTTTTCGGCAAGGATGCGCGCCGCCGCACAGGCTTCGTCCACAAGGTCGATGGCCTTATCCGGCAGACAGCGCCCGGGCAGATACCGCACCGAAAGCTCCACCGCCGCCTGCAAGGTCTGGGGCGGCAGGCGCACGTTATGGTATCGCTCGTAGCGGGGCGCAAGGCCGTTGAGAATCTCCACCGCCTGTGCGGGGGTGGGTTCCTCCACCTGTACCCGACCAAAGCGGCGTTCCAGCGCGGCGTCCTTCTGGATATGGGTGCGGAACTCCTGATTGGTGGTGGCGCCGATGAGCTGCAATTCGCCCCGGGCAAGCACCGGTTTCAGGATGCTGGCGGCGTCGATGGCGCCCTCGGCGGCACCGGCTCCCACGATGGTGTGGAACTCGTCGATAAACAGGATGGCGGTGCCGTCCCGCACCAGCTCTTCCAGCAGGTTTTTCAGCCGCTCTTCAAAATCGCCCCGGTACTTGGTGCCCGCCACCAAGCTGGCCATATCCAGTGCCAGCAGCCGCCGCCCTTGCAGCGCTCTGGGCACCTGCCCGGCGGCAATGCGCAGCGCCAGACCTTCGGCCAGCGCCGTTTTGCCCACGCCCGGCTCGCCGATCAGACAGGGGTCGTTTTTCTGGCGGCGGCACAAGATCTCTACCATGCGGTCAAGCTCGGCTTCCCGGCAGAACACCGGGTCCAGCTCCCCTTCGGCGGCACGGCGGGTCAAATCGCGGCAGTATTTATCGCTGGCGCGGCTGCCCCGGGGGATGCTGGCCGACACCCGAGGCTGGGCGGGCAGCACGAACTGTCCGCTCAGCTGGCGGCACTCCCGCACTGCCTCGGTGAGCGAAAGCCCCATCTCCGTCAGCAGCAGCCCGGCGGCGCAGCCGTCATCTTCCAGCATGGCGCAGAGAAGATGCTCCGGCTCTGCCCGGCTGACGTGGGCGTTCTGCGCCCCAATGAGCGCATAGTCCATGGTGCGGCGCAGGTCCGGTGCCATGGCCTGCCGTTCCAGCCGCTGTGCCGGGGCGCTGCGCCGCTGCGCCAGCTGGCGGCGCACCTCCGGCTCGGTAATGTTTTTCCGGGTGAGGAACTGCGCCGCAGCGCCCTGCTGCTGCAGCATTGCCAGCAAAAGATGGCTGGTATCCGCCTGCTCACAGCCCAAATCCCCCGCCAGCTGCACCGCCTGCTGCAACAGCCGCGCTGCCGGGCGCGAAAAGCCCCGGTAACCGCCCATGCCCAGATTTTCCCAAATGCCCATGTGTCTGCTCCTTGCTGCATATAAAATCGTCTGCACTGGAAGTATAGCCCCAAAGGCGCAGAAAAAATCAGTCGTTTGTGTCGGGCGGCAGAAAAGTAAAAACCGATCCGCAGCGGTTGCCGGGGCGCGGGTGCGACCGGCTGCTGCGGATCGGTTTTTGAGATTTTATCTTGCGGGGAACGTTTTCAGAACGAACCGCCTCCGCCGCCATGGGTGGAGCCGCTGGAGGAGGTGTGAGTGGAGCTGCCGCCGGAACTGCCGGAGTCAGTCTCCTTCGGCCGCTCGGTGCGGTGAACCTCACGGTACAGGTACAGATCCCGCTGGTTGGTCAGCTTCATGCTGCCCTGCCGCACATAGCTGGTTGCGTCCCGCTGCGGTGCCACGCTCTTGAGCCGGCTCTTCATCACGCCGGTCACGATCAGTGCCGTGATCAGGCCAATGACCAGCGCCACGCCCAGATACACGATCGAGAACGGCTCCTTGGGCATGTTGTCCACATCGTAGGGGTGGCCTTCGCGGGCGGCGGTGACATACGCATCCGTCCACTGGATAAAGGTGCGGAAGGCGGCGGCGTAATCGCCGTCTGCCATATCGGGGGTCATCTGCTCGCCAAGGTACTGGATGCCGGCATCCGTAAAGGCGGTAATGCCGTAGCCGCAGGTGGAGATATGCCATTTGCGGTCGCCTGTGCTCACCAGCAGCAGCACGCCGTCCCGGTTTTCGCCGTAGCCGAACTGGCAGTAATCGTACAGGTCATCGGCGTATTCTTCCATGCTGGTGTAGCCCTCGTCTTCCAGCGAGTCGATGGTAGCAATGATCACATCAAAGCTCTGGCGGACGCTCAGTTCCTCCAGCGAAGCTTCCAGCTCGCCGTCCTCGTCCTCGGTCAGAACTTCTGCGCTGTCGTTCATGCGGTAATACAGGTCGGCAAAGCCGTCTGCGGCAAAGGCCGGTGCGGCCAGCGCGACCAGCAGCACCAGTGCGGCCAGCGCGGCACAGAGGGAGCGCAGTGGGGTAACAGTCTTTTTCATCTTCCGTCCCTCCTTTACAGAATCCCGGCCAGCCACAGCAGCCACATCACCGCATAGGATGCAGCACCAACAGCTGCCGTAAGCCCCATCGTCCACTTGCGGGCGGCGGCTTTATCCACCGGCAGGTTGCCCACAAACTTGCCGGTCTGGCCGTTCATAGCAAAGATGTAGTTGTTGCCCTGCCAGCTGGTGCTCAGCACCCACACCGGGAACAGGGCATACTTTGCCTTGCCGCCGTGCAGCTGAATGCTGCTGTTCTCCATTTTCACGGAGTCGTAGCCGGTAACGGTCTGGGTAAAGGCGTCCTCGGTGGACTGACGGATACGCTCGTTGGCGCGCTGGATGCTCTTTTGGGCATCCACATCGTACTTATCGGCCACATAGCCTGCCAGATATGCAGTCTGGAACGGGATGGCGTCCTGCATGGCAAAGGGCTCGATGGATTCCATCAGGTCGTCTGCCATCTTGGAGGAGCCGTCCACCGGAACCGCGTCAAAGCCCAGCACGCCGTCCCGGCGCACGGAATAGTAGCTGGTCTCGGTATAATCGTAGTCGTCATCCGACCAAAAGCGGGTGCGGGTAGCGGTAAAGCGCAGCTGGGCATCGGCGTCGCTGTCGTACAGCCAGAAGGGCACATACACGCCCTTGATCTCGTCGATGTGGTTCTGGCTGCGGAACACCTTGGGCAGCAGGGTCTTGCCCTTGAGGTGCTCCTGCAGCTTTTCCTTCGCTGCTTTTTTATCCAGCTTGAAGGGGATGATGAGGTCGGGGCGCAGGTCTCCGGCAAACTGTCCGGTGAGGACGATGGGGTTGCCGCAGAAAGGGCAGGCCGAGGCGGCCATGGTGTCGTCGCCCACGATCTCGCCGCCGCAGCTCTTGCAGACATAAGTATGCAGACCGGCGGTCTCGCCCTCTGCCCAGCTGCCGCCGGGGATGGCCCAGTTCATCTCGCTGGGCTTTTCGTCCTTCAGCTCCTCGTCATAGCCCTTGAGGGTATCCACGTCGAACTCGGTGTCACAGTAGGGGCATTTCATCTTCTGGGTGGTGCTGTCAAATTTGATAGCACCATCGCAGCAGGGGCACTTATATTCCAGCATTCCTGCCATAGTGTTTCCTCCTATGATCTGCGAAGCAGAGGCTCCTTCCCTGCCCCGCAGTGTGATCGGTTATTGTGTGCCGGGTTCAGCTGCGGTCGTTTTCGTCAAAGGGGTCGCCGCACTCCGGGCAGAACTTGGGCGGGTGAGCGGGGTCTGCCGGTTCCCAGCCGCACTTGTCGCACTTATACTTGGGGGTACCAGCAGGCTTGGGTTTGCCGCACTCGGAGCAGAACTTGCCCTTGTTCACCGCGCCGCAGCTGCAAGTCCAGCCCTCTGCTGCTGCCGGGCGGGGCTTGCCGCACTCCGGGCAGAATTTGCCGGTGACGGTGGCACCGCAGCTGCAAGTCCAGCTGTCAGCAGCGGGCTTCGGTTCCGGCTTTTTGCTGCCGCATTCCGGGCAGAACTTGCCGGTAACGGTAGCGCCGCAGCTGCACTTCCAGCTGTCGGCGGCAGAAGGCTGCTGGGGTGCGGCGGGCTGCTGTCCCATGGCGAACAGGTTCTGAGCGTTCATGCCGTTTGCACCGGCTGCCATGCCCATACCCATAAAGCCGGTCATGGCACCGGCGGTGTTGCCGGCGGCGGTCTTCATGGCGTCGATCTGACCACCCACCAGACGGGCGGCAGCGGTGGTGGGGTCGGTGGTCATGGCGTTTTCTTCCCACTCTGTGATCTTCTTCTGCTGCTCCTCCGGGATGGACAGGGAGTTGATGTTGAAGGAGAACACCTCGATGCCGCGCTTTTTGCGCCAGACATTGGACAGCTGCTCGTTCAGGGCGTCCGAGATCTCCAGCGTGTGGGCGGGGATCTCGTAATACTGCACCTTGTTGGCAGAAAGGGTGGCCAGCGCCGGCTGCAAAGCGTTCATCAGCTCACTCTTCAGGCGGGGAGCCAGCTCCGAGGCATCGTACTGGGTGGAGACGTTGCTACACACGTTGGTGTAGAACAGCAGCGGGTCGCAGATGCGGTAAGTAAAGCTGCCGTTGCAGCGGATGTTCACCGAGAGCTTGTAGCCCCGCTCCTCGCTGACCACTACGCGGAAGGGGATGGGCGTTGCGGTGCCGTACAGGATCTCGCCCAGCTCCTTGGTGTTGATGTAGTACACCCGCTGATCCTTGCCGGTGTCGCCGCCGTAGGTAAAGCGCTTGGCTACGGTTTGGAAAGTGGCTGCCAGACTGTCGCCGAAGTTGCCGGTGAACACGCTGGGCTCGGTGGAGGAATTGAAGGTATACTCGCCCGGTTCGGCGCACACCTCCACCACGCGGCCCTGCTCCACGATGAGCATGCACTGTCCGTCTGCCACGGCAATGCCGCTGCCGTTGGTGATGATATTATCCTCGCCGTGGTTGGAGCTGCGGCGGGAAGTGCGCTTCTGGCCCTTGACCATCAGCACATCCTTATCCAGAGAATCGCAGTAGAAAAATTCCTTCCACTGGTCTGCAAGAGTTCCGCCCAGTGCGCCCATACCTGCTTTGATCAAACCCATAATAATTTCCTCCTGTATGTTTTATTGTTTTTGCTCTCTTCTTTATCATGCAGAACGATTTCGTTTGTAAAAAGGTTCTGCCTGCTCAGGGGTAAGGGTCAGATAATTGATATTATATATCATACTGCAATGCGGCGCTGAACGCAAGGCATTTCTAACCGTTGCCATCTGCCTTTCCGACTTCTTTCACAAAAAAGAACACCAGAGCCTCCATAGAGACTCCGGTGTTCCGAAATAATATTTTTATGCTTGTCCCGTGCCCCAAAAGGCTTAGAACCGCCGCCATGTATCCGGCATAAACAGCACCAGCATGGGGAAGATTTCCAAACGGCCGGCCAGCATATCGAAGATGAGCACCAGCTTTGCGGGGTCTGCAAAGCAGCCGAAGTTCTGCATTGGGCCTGCCATTTCCAAGCCCGGGCCGATGTTGTTCAGGGTAGCAGCCACGGCGGTAAAGTTCGTCACCATATCAAAGCCGTTCAGGCTGATGAGGAAGAAGGAGGCCGCAAAGATAAAGATATACGCCGCCACAAACACGTTGGTGGTGCGGATGGTCTCGTGGTTCAGTAGCTTGCCGTCCATGCGGGCGGGCGCTACCACCTGCGGGTGCAGGGCGGTCTTGAGCTCCTTGGCCAGGGTCTTACCCAGAATGAGGAAACGGCTCACCTTGATGCCGCCGCCGGTACTGCCGGCGCAGGCGCCAATGAACATGAGCATGACCAAGATCTCCTTGGAGAGGGTCGGCCACAGGTCAAAATCGCAGCTGGAAAAGCCGGTGGTGGTGATGATGGAGCCCACCTGAAAAGCGGCCTGCCGCAGCGCCTCGCCAAAGCTGTTGTACATACTATAAATATTGGCAGTGATGATGCCCACTGCCACTACGATGACCACAAAGTAGCCCCGCACCTCCTCGCTGGCGGCAGCGCGGCGGAACTTGCGCATGAGCAGCAGGAAGTAGGCGTTGAAGTTGACGCCGAACAGGATCATGAAAATGGTCACGACCCACTGGATGTAGGGCGAAAAGCTGGCAAAGCTGTCGTTGCGGAAGCCGAAGCCGCCGGTACCCGCCGTACCAAAGGCAGTGAGCATGGCTTCGAACAGGGGCATTCGGCCAATCAGCAGGAACACCAGCTCCAGCACGGTAAGGGCAAAGTAGATGCCGTACAGGATCTTAGCGGTGGACTGCACCTTAGGCACAAGCTTGTCCACCTGCGGGCCGGGGCTTTCGGCTTTCATCAGGTTGACGTGAGAGCCGCCAGTCAGCGGCAGCAGCGAGAGCAGAAACACCAGAACACCCATGCCGCCAATCCAGTGGGTGAAGCTGCGCCAGAACAGAATACCGTTGGGCAGCCCCTCCACGGCGGGCAGGATGCTGGCACCGGTGGTGGTAAAGCCGGAGACCGTCTCAAACAGGGCATCCACGGGGTTCGGGATGCAGCCGGTGAGCACAAAGGGCACCGCGCCCATCACCGAGATGAACACCCAGCACAGCGAGGTAGCCGCAAAGCCTTCGCGCATATAGAACACCTTACTGCGGGGTTTGATGGTGTGCAGGGCGTAGCCGATGCCAGCGCTGACCGCAGCTGTGAGCAGAAACACGCCCAGCACCATCCACTCGCCATACACTAAGCTGGCGGCGGCGGGCAGCAGCAGCAACGCGCCCTCGATCATCAGCACATAGCCCAGCAGACGGAAAACGATCGCATAATTCATAGTCCGCCTCCGTCAGTGCTCCACGATATCGCGCAGATCGTGCAGACCATGCTCCAGCGTGACCACGATGACGTTATCGCCCACTTGGATCTGGTCGCCGCCGCGGGGAATCAGGATCTTGCTGCCGCGGGTAATGCAGCACAGCAGCAGGTTCTTTTTCAGGTGCAGCTGGCTCAGGGGCACACCGGTAGCGGCGCTCTCCTCGTGCACTGTAAACTCCAGCGCCTCCACGCGGTCGTCCAGTATGCGGTACAGAGTCTTGATGTTGTTGCCCGCCTCGTTTTGCAGGGCGCGGACGTACTGCACGATGTAGTCACAGGTCATGTACTTGGGGTAGACCACGCTGCCCAGATCCAGCCCGGCCAGAATATCGTCAAATTCCAGACGGTTGACCTTGGTCACCAGCTTGCCGTTGGAGTGCTTTTTGGCAAACAGGGTCAGCAGCACATTCTCCTCGTCGATGTTGGTCAGTGCCACGAAAGCCTCGGTGGATTCCAGACCCTCGGAAAGCAGAAACTCGCGGTTGGAGCCGTCCTCGTTCAGGATCTGTGCGCCGGGCAGCTGCTCGGCCAGTTCTACGCAGCGGGCAGCGTCCCGCTCCACAATGCGCACCCGCACATGGTTTTCCAGCAGTTCCTGACTGAGGTAGTAAGCAATGGCACCGCCGCCCACGATGAGGGCGTTGCGTACCGGCTGCACCGGCAGATGCAGCTGCTGGAAGAAGGCGTGAGCTTTTTCCTGCGTAGCAAGGAAGGTGACCTGATCGCCCTTTTGCAGCACAAAGTTACCGTTGGGGATGATGACCCCGCCCTCACGCTCCACCGCGCACACCAGAATATCGCTCTTGAGCCGGGTAGGGATCTCGCGGATGGCCACGCCATCCAGTGCATCGGGCAGCGCAAACTTGATCAGCCGCACACGGCCGTCCGCAAAGGTATCGATCTTGCTGGCACCGGGGAAACGCAGCAGATGAGAGATCTCCTTTGCCGCTGCCATTTCCGGGTTGATGATGGCGGAAATGCCGATCTGCTTTTTGATAAAGTCCAGCTCGTGGCTGTAGGACGGGTTGCGCACGCGGGCAATGCCGTGGCAGTGGCCCGCCTTTTTGGCGAACATGCAGCAAAGCAGGTTCAGTTCGTCCGAGCCGGTGACCGCAATGAACACGTCCGCATCCTCAATGCCCGCCTCAGACAGGGTGGTGATGGACGAGCCATTGCCTACAATGCCCAGCACGTCGTAGCTTTCGGTCAGGTGCTCCACGCGCGCTTTGTTGGTGTCCACCACAGTCACGTTGTGGCCTTCCTCGCTGAGCTGGCGCGCCAGAGCCGTGCCGACCTTGCCGCCGCCCACCAGAATGATCTTCATAACAAGTCCTTTCTCCTTTGGCAGCCCCTTTTTCCGGGGCATACAAGTACAGTGTAGTATACCATATCCCGATGCAAAGTTCTACCGTTTGTCCCGCAAATACAGCGAATTGCTTAAAAAGCGACAGTTCTTTTGTGCAAGATGGCCTGTTCTCAGCGTGAAAGCGCAAAAAGGGACTGCCACACAGCTTTGTGCAGCAGTCCCCTTGGGACGAAACGATTTAGAATGCCCACCGCGTACGCTTTGGGCATCCTCAGCGGAAAAAATATTGTTATAAGAGCAAGGTCGGGCCGCCTGCGGGCTGCCCGACCTTGCATTTTCGCGGAAAACAGGGTTCTCCCCTGCTGTCCGGTCTCAGTACCGCTCTACGCCGTCTTTGGTGACAAGGGCGTACACCAGCGGGGCTTCCTCCGGCTTTTCCGCGCCATACACAAGGCCGCTGCGGTACTCGGCTGCGGCAGCTTCAAACTTGTCCGCAGCGCCGTAGAAGGTGGCAAGGCTTTCGCCCTTATGGACGTAGTCACCGCGCTTTTTGTGCAGGGTGATACCGGCGGCAAAGTCCAGCGGGTCGCCCTTTTTCTGGCGGCCTGCGCCCAGCAGCACACTGGCAGAGCCGATCTTTTCCGCATCGTTGGCCACAATGTAGCCGTCCTGCTCAGCCAGCAGTTCATAGCTGGCGGCGGGCTGCGCAAACAGACTGTAATCGTCCAGCACCCGGATGTCGCCGCCCTGTGCGGCAAACATTTCCTTGCACTTGGCAAAGGCAGAGCCGTCCGCAATGACAGCCTCGGCCATAGCGCGGCAGTGGGCGGCATCGCCCTTGCCTGCCAGTACCAGCATGTTGGCCGCCAATTGCAGGCACACCTCGGTCAGGTCTGCCGGCCCATGGCCTTTGAGCACGTCCATGCTCTCCATCACTTCCAGACTGTTGCCGATGTTGTGCCCCAGCGGGGTGTCCATATCGGTGATCATGGCAGCTACCCGGCGGCCATGGTGGGTGCCAATGGCGACCATCAGCTGTGCCAGCTCAATGCTCTGGTCAACAGTTTTCATAAAAGCACCGGTGCCGGTGGTGACGTCCAGCAGGATGGCGTCCGAACCGGAGGCCAGCTTTTTGGACATGATGCTGGACGCAATCAGCGGGATGCAGCTGACAGTAGCGGTAACGTCCCGCAGGGCGTACATCTTTTTATCTGCCACGGCAATGCCCTCGCTCTGGCCGATGACCGACAGACCGATCTGGTTCACCTGTGCAAAAAACTCCTCCTGCGAGAGGGCAGTTTTTGTGCCGGGCACGCTCTCCATCTTGTCGATGGTACCACCGGTGTGGCCGAGGCCCCGGCCGCTCATTTTGGCGATCTTCACCCCGCAGGCTGCCACGATGGGTGCGATGACCAGCGTGGTCTTATCGCCCACGCCGCCGGTGGAGTGCTTGTCCACCTTGATGCCCGGAATGGGCGAAAGATCTACCATCACGCCGCTGTGCGCCATCACATCGGTCAGCTCAGCGGTCTCCTCATTGGTCATGCCGCGCAGATACACCGCCATCATCCATGCAGCCATCTGATAGTCGGCCACTTCCCCGCTGACAAAGCCGTTGACAATGGCCTCCAGCTCCTCCCGGGTGTGGGTGCCGCCATCCCGCTTTTTTGCGATCAGATCATAAATACGCATCGTTTCACGCTCCTGTTCTTCTTACTTCTGTGGCGTTTTATGCCCGGATCTCCTGCCATACGCTCTTGCCGTCCAGCGTGGAGGCGTCCACTTCCAGATATTCGCAGATGGTCTGGGCGATGGTGCCGAAGCACAGCTTGGTGCCCAGATCCGTCCCCGCCTTCACACCCTTGCCGCAGACCAGATACGGCACATACTCGCGGGTATGGTCGGTGGTCTTGGTGTAGGAGGGATCACAGCCGTGGTCGGCGGTGATCATGAGCAGGTCGCCCTCCCGCATCCCCGGCAGGAAATCGGCCAGAAAACGGTCGAACTCCGTAGCGGCGGCAGCGTAGCCTGCCACATCGCGGCGGTGGCCGTAGAGCATATCAAAGTCCACCAGATTCACGAAGGCCAGACCCTCAAAATCCCGGGTCTGCAAAGCCTTGGTAAAGGCGATGCCGTTGGTGTTGCCGGTGGTCTTGATCTTTTCGGTCACGCCCTCGCCGTCAAAGATATCGTAGATCTTGCCCACAGCGATCACGTCCTTACCGGCATCCTTCAGCAGATCCAGCATGGTAGCGCGGGGCGGCTTCAGGCTCAGGTCGTGGCGGTTGGTGGTGCGGTAGAAGGTGTCGGCACTGTTGCCCAGGAAGGGGCGGGCGATCACGCGGCCCACGCCGTACTTGCCCTTGAGCATTTCCCGGGCGATCTCACAGTAGCGGTACAGCTCCTGCACCGGTACAAGCTCCTCGTTGGCAGCCACCTGAAAAACGCTGTCAGCGCTGGTGTAGACGATGAGGGCGTTTTCCCGCATGGCCTGCTCGCCGTAGTCCTTCAGTACCTGCGTGCCGGAATAGGGCTTGTTGCACAATACCTTGTGGCCGGTCTTTTGCTCATACTCCCGGATCAGCTCCTCCGGGAAGCCCTCGGGGAAGGTGGGCAGCGGCTCCGGGCTGACTACACCGGCGATCTCCCAGTGGCCGATGGTGGTATCCTTGCCCATGCTCTGCTCCTGTAGGCGGGCAAAGGCAGCCGCCGGGGCATCCGTTTTCTCCCCTGCGGTCACGCCGTCAATGTTGAACAAGCCCAGCTTGCGCAGATTGGGGCAATTGAAATTGGGGTGGTTCGCAATGGCACCCAGGGTGTTGGTGCCTGCATCGCCAAAGGCAGCGGCGTCCGGCTCTGCGCCGATGCCAAAGCTGTCCAGCACGATCAGAAAAACGCGTTTTTCCATAATGGTCACTCCATTTCTCCGGGGCGCGTCCCGGAACAGTACTACTTTATTATCCTTATTATAAGCAAAAAGCTCCTCGGATGCAAGAGGAAGCAGCCTTGTGCGGTCTTATCAGTTTTTGCGTTTTGCAGCAGTTTTCCCCTGTCAGACAGCACGCAGAAAGCTGCGGCGCATCGTTAAAAGTTTTACAATCTTTTCTTTGGGCATCAACAGATGCAAAAACTTGTATTCAAGCAAAAATTCCTCTTGCTCTCTTGCGCCGGAATGATTATAATAATAGGTGGTAGAGTTTTGGGTTTTCCCGCTCTGCCACATAAACCGACCCGCTGTACCGGGAGTTTTTTGCTCCCATTGGTCATACACAGCAGCCTGCAGGGATGCTGTGCCGGATATAGGTAAGAGAGAGTTGACGGAGGTATATTGCATGAGAAAGACGAAAATTATTTGCACCCTTGGTCCTTCCACCGATAAGGAAGGCGTGCTGCGCGATCTGATTGCCAATGGCATGAATGTAGCCCGCTTCAATTTTTCCCACGGTTCCCACGAGGAGCATCTGGGACGCCTTGAAAAGCTGAAGGCTCTGCGCGAGGAGCTGGGCAAGCCCGTGGCCGCACTGCTGGACACCAAGGGCCCCGAGATCCGCCTGAAGGACTTCAAGAACGGCGTTGAGAATCTGGTTGCAGGCCAGACCTTTACCCTGACCACCCGCGATGTGGAGGGCACCAACGAGATCTGCTCCATCACCTACAAAGATCTGCCCATGGACGTGGAGCCGAACGGCACCATCATGCTGGACGACGGCCTGATCAAGCTGCAGATCCAGACCGTGAACGACACCGACATCGTCTGCACCGTGCTGAACAACGGCAAGATCAAGAACAAGAAGGGCGTCAACGTGCCCGGCGTGCACCTGTCTATGCCGTATATGAGCCAGCGCGATAAGGACGATATCATCTTCGGCATCCAGCAGGGTTACGATTTCATCGCCGCCTCCTTTGTGCGCACCGCACAGGACGTGTACGATATCCGCAACCTGCTGAACCAGTACGATTCCAACATCCGCATCATTGCAAAGATCGAGAACCGCGAGGGCGTGAACAACATCGACAGCATTCTGGCTGCTGCCGACGCCGTGATGGTGGCCCGTGGCGATCTGGGCGTGGAGATCGACTTCACCGAGCTGCCCGGCATTCAGAAAACCATCATCGACCGCTCCTTCTCCTTCGGCAAGCCCATCGTCACCGCTACCCAGATGCTGGACAGCATGATAGTGAACCCCCGCCCCACCCGCGCCGAGATTTCGGACGTGGCAAACGCCATCTACGACGGTACCTCTGCCATTATGCTGTCCGGTGAGACCGCTGCCGGTGCCTACCCTGTGGAGGCGCTCAAGACCATGTCCGCCATCGCTGAGCGCACCGAGCAGGAGGGCTTCCATCTGCGCGGCCGCCAGATGGATTCCAACCCCGGCAAGATCAGCGTCTCCGACGCTACCGCCCATGCCGCCTGCCTGACCGCACGGGACGTGAACGCCGCTGCCATCGTTACCGTGTCTGAGTCCGGCACCACCGCCCGCCTGCTGAGCAAGTACCGCCCGCAGCAGCCCATCATTGCCTGCGTCATGCGCGAGCAGGTGCAGCGTCAGCTGTCCCTGAGCTGGGGCATCACCCCGCTGATGATGTCTCTGGCACACAGCACCGATGAGCTGATCGAGATGTCCACTGCTCTGGCCAAGGAAAATGGCTACCTGCACAACGGCGAGCTGGCTGTTGTGACCGCAGGCGTGCCCGTGGGCGTTTCCGGCACCACCAACATGATCAAGATCCACATGGTGGGCAACTGTCTGGCTTCCGGCGTGGGTGTCGGCCCTGAGAACAACGATGTTGCCAGCGGCAAGGCCTGCGTCTGCCGCACCATGGACGAGGTGCGCGCCAAGTTCAAGCCCGGCATGGTGCTGGTAGTTCCTTCCACCAGCAATGAGATGCTGAGCTTTGTGCGCGACGCTGCCGCTCTGGTGGTAGAGGAGCCCGGCCTGAACAGCCACGCCGCCATTGCCGGTAAGGCACTGCTGAAGCCCACCGTTGTGGGTGCCGCCGGTGCTACCAGCCACATCCGCGATGGCCTGATGGTGGCTGTGGACTGCGCACACGGCAGTGTGCAGCGCCTGCAGGGCTGATAAAGGAGAGCTGTAGTATGGAACGTATCGCAAGTTTTTGCGTGGATCACACCCGGCTGGAGCGCGGGATGTATCTGAGCCGTCAGGACGGCGATGTGCTCACCTGGGACATCCGCATGAAAAAGCCCAATCAGGGCGATTACCTGACCACTGCTGCCGCTCACACGCTGGAGCATCTGTTTGCCACCTACGCGCGCAACAGCGCCGTGAAGGACGGGGTGATCTATGTTGGCCCCATGGGCTGCCGCACCGGCTTTTACCTGCTCACCCGGGGGCTGACCCCTGCGCAGGCATTGCAGCTGACGGTGGACGCCTACCGCTTTATGGCCGATTTTGAGGGCGCTGTGCCCGGTGCCAGCGAGGTGGAATGCGGCAACTACCGCGATATGGATCTGCCCGCCGCCAAGGCTGAAGCCGCTGCCATGCTGCCCGTGCTGGAAAGCCTGACCGCAGAGGATCTGCACTACTGATCTGTCAATATAAAGAGAGCGCCGCACAAAATACCGTGCAGCGCTTTTTTGTTACAAAATGATGCGAAAGTATTATTTATAATTTCAGGGCAGGGGAACGTCTGCGGATGTTCCCCTGCCCTGTTTTTACTAAAAGAAATCTCAAATCAGCCCCAAGGCTGCAAATTCCTTAGAAATGCCGTCCTCGTACACCGAGGGGGCAATGCGGTCGCAGCGCTGCTTCAGGCTTGCAGAGCCATTGGCCATACAGACGCTGATGCCGACCACATCGGTCATTTGCAGGTCATTGTCGCTGTCGCCAAAGCCGATGCTGTCCTGCAGGGGCACGTTCAAATAGTCGCAGACTGCCTTGATGCCGCGCCCCTTATCAAATTTGCGGTTGATGAGCTCGCCATTCACATAGCCGCCGTCCAGACCGTCCAGCTTGCTCTCGCAGAACACGAATCTGTCCTCGTACAGGCGCTTAGCCTCGTCCAAGTCCTCGCTGCACTCTGCGATATACATGATCTTATATAACGGCTCGCCCTTGTAATCGGCCAACGGGCTGATGGTCATACCGTCCTCCATGGCCTTGCGCCAACGGGCGGCTTCGCTGTTCAGATTGCCTGCATCCCGGTGGGTAAAACTCCAACGCTCGATCATTTTCAGGCTGCCGTAGGTGGCATCCCGCGCTTCCAGCGTGCACTCCACGCCGTGGCGCTCCATGGCGCTGCGCACACCCTGTGCCAGCTGCGGCTCCATGGGCAGATCAACCAGCACCTTATCCCCGCAGAACACATAGCCGCCGGCGCTGCATACCGCGCCGTCAAAGCCGTAGTCCAGCAGCGGCTGGGTCATGCGCAGATTGCGCCCGGTGCACAAAAACAGCTTGTGGCCGTTGGCGTGCGCCTTGTGCAGCGCCTCCACCGTGCTTTGGGGGATCAGCATCTCGCCCGGGGGCAGCAGAGTGCCATCGATATCTAAAAAGATCAGTTTCTGTTTCATTCGTTCCTCTTTTTTTACAGTGAGCCGCGCTCTACCAGCGTATAGCCCAGCGTGGTCTGGCGTACCGGTGCAGCGTCCGCTCCGGTGTGCTCCAAGCTTTGCAGCAGCATCCGGGCAGCCTCCTGCCCGACCTGCCGCTGATAGAAGCGGATGGTGGTCAGGCCGGGTTCCACCACCTTGCCTGCCCAGTTGTCTCCGATGCCGGCAAGGCCGACATCCTGCCCTACTTTGCGCCCGGCGTCGCGCAGCACCCGCAAAGCGCCAAAGGCCACGGTGTCTGTCACGCAGACCACACCGTCCAACTGCGGGCAGCGTGCCAGCAGCTCTTCCATGCAGCGGTGCCCTTCTTCCATGGAAAAGGCGGCGCAGTAAGCGCGGGGCAGACCATCTGCGTTCAGTCCGGCCTCCCGCAGTGCATCCTGCACACCCTGACGGCGGGCTATTCCGGTGGCGGGGTCCTGCTCGCTACCGCCGATGTACACGATATTTTTGCGGCCATGCTCCAGCATCTTCCGGGTCAGGTCGCGGGCGGCAGCGCGGTCGTCGTTATAAACGCAGGGCAGATCTGCAAAACGCTGCCCCGTTACCACCACAGGCACACGGCAGTCTTTCAGCGCCTTGCACAGCTGCGGGCTGGAATCATAGCCCAGCAAAATGATCCCGGCCACATGGTTGCGTTGCAGCGCTGTAAGATATTCCAGCTCCATCTGCCCGTCCAGCTCGGTGTCTGCCAGCAGCATCAGGTAGCGGCTAGCCCCCAGCTCGGCTGCAATGCCGCTGGTGATCTGCCCCACCGACTGGGAGCTGATGCTGGGCACAATGACCCCCACCTGACGCACCTTGCCGGTGCGCAGGGTCTGGGCGGCAGTATCCGGGCTATAACCGGTCTTTTCCACTACGGCTTGTATCACGGCACGCTTCTGCTCGCTGAGGGGGCCGCCGTTCAAATAGCGGCTGACCGCAGCGCTGGAAACGCCCGCCATCTTTGCAATATCACTGATGGTCATGAGGTTCTTTTCTCCGTTCCCTCTCCGGTGGCAATGTGTAAACGTTTTCATGCTTATTATAAATCCGTTTCACATTTCCCGCAAGAGGTGCAATGACCGTTTTTCTGTGGGGCTGCCCGCTGCTTTTTTGGTGATTTTACACAATCCAAACAATCTTGCTTTCTGATTTACCGCCAGAATTGCGAAAACCCTTGCGCTTATACAAGTCCCATGCTGATGGCGCGTGCGATAAGTCCCAGCACCAGCGCTGCCAGAATAATGCCAAGTGCCACCCTGCTCTCGCCGCCGGTCTGCTGCTTTTTGCTGCGGGAGGCTGTGCCGCGGCTCTGCTTTGTACCGGTGCTGCGGCTGCGGGCGGCAGTGTTTTTGGTGCTGCGGGTCTGCTGTGCACTGCGGGGCTTGCTGCGGGCAGCAGCTTTCCCCTGCTGTGTGTTCTGCGGGCTGCTCTGGCGCGCTTTAAGAGGTTTGCCCTCACTGCACCGGTTCAGGTAGTCTTCTGCCTCACGGTAATACTGCGCCAGCTCGTTTTCCTTAAAGGCAGTACCGGCGTAGCCCTCCTCCAGCGCCTCAATGGCTTCGTTGAACAGCAGGGCTGCCTGTGCGCCGTCTGCTGCAACTGCCGCGTGAGCAGCTTCGTTGCGGGCGGTGCGGATGGCGTTGCAGGCATGGCGGGCGGCAGAGGGGTGTGCCGTGTTGCCCAGCAGGTCCAGCGGGCGGGCGGCATCGGTCTCCGGGTCCAGCAGCACCCGCATACACAGAGTGGTGTCCAGCTGCTGCCAGCTGGTCTTGCCGGTAAGATCCGGCATACGGTCGTAGTAATCCGGGCTTTCCTGCTTGCGGGCAGCAATATGCTCCAGCAGCGCATCCAGACTGTGCGCCCCGGGCTTGCGTTCCCAGTGCCAGCGCAGCAGGCGGCGGCTGATCTCATCGCAGGCGGTCTTGATCTCAAAAGCCACCTGTAAGGCTTGTTCCGGCATGGTATTTCCTTTCTGTGCAGTGCACACAAAAGGCGGAGAAGGCACGCTGCCCCCTCCGCCGGGATGATCTTATTTTACAGCACGAACTGGTAGTACACAAAACCGCACAGCGCGATGGCTGCGCACAGGATGGCCGTAATAGGCGGCACCCAGCGGATCAGCGCTTCTGCCACGCTGTCCCGGTTGTCCTCGTACTCCTCGTCCTCCTCTACAGGCGCGGGCTGACGCACCGGAGCCGGACGGCGGGCGGGGATCACGCGGGTACCCTCGTCTGCCGCAGCAGCGCCGGAAAGCGGTGCGCGGACAGAGGCATCCAGCACCCGGGTAGGCTCCGAGACAGGCTGGATGGGGTCAGCCTTTGGCTCGTAGACCGGTGCTCCCACGACCCGGGTGGGCTCTTCTACGGGAGCCGCCGGAGCAGCAGGGGCTGCGCCCACGATGCGGGTAGGCTCCTCCACCGCAGCGGGCGCTGCGGGAGCAGCCGGGGCGTTAAGGGGCATTTCCATCTCGTCTGCCGGGGCAGCGGGCTGCAGCAGAGTGTTCAGCGCGTTCTGCAACAGGATACGGTCGCAGCCGCACTCCGAGCAGTAAACCGTGTCCTCCTCGGTGGGGTGGAAGGCGCCGCAGGCGCAGTACCAGCCGTTCTCGAACACCTGCGGCTGATACTTGAGCCCGGTGCGGTTCATGCGGGCCTCCAGCGCCTTTTGCAGCTCCGGAGCCAGACGGCGGGGTGCGGGCAGACGTACACGCTTGATGCCGTCCAGATGCACCACGCGCTTGCCGTTGTACACATTGCACAGGGTAACATCCACGCTGGTGATGGCCTTGGCCGTGATGAACACGGCATCATCCTGCCCAAACAGCTCGCCGGGCTTTACCTGCAGATCCCGGTACTCGAACTTATCCTCGCACAGGATCACGCCATCCACACCCTTGCACTTGAAGTGGATCTCCAGTGCGGTCAGGGTCACGCGGGAAATATTCTTGAAGGTCAGGCAGACAGCGTGCTCGCCGCTGACGTCTCCCTTGAGCAGCTCCACGCAGACAAACTGCACCGGACTGCCGGGGGTATAGTAGTTTGCGCGGGTCTGTGCGACCGGGTTAAAATTTTCCTCCACGATGCTCGCTCCTTTCCTAAAAAAGCTTAGTCCTGCTGCTCCGGGGCATCCGGCTGCGGCATTTCCGGCTGGGCAGGCTCGGCCTGCTCGGCGGGTTCTGCACGCTCTGCAGTCTCCGCAGGCTCTGCGGGCTGCACCGGGGCGGGCTGCATGGTCTGGTCGGGCTGTGCCTGCTCGGGCTTTGCATCCTCGCAGGGAGGCAGCGTGCCGCCGGCCATAATGGTGTTGAACTGCTCCTCGTTGAGCTTTTCGCGCTCCATCAGAGCCTTGGCCAGCGCATGGAGCTGGTCGATGTGCTCGGTCAGGGTGCGGCGGCAGGTCTCGTAGGCCTCGTCAATGATATCGCGGGTCTCGCTGTCGATCTCGGCAGCGGTGGTCTCGCTGTAACCCTTGCCCTGACCAAAGTCGCGGCCAAGGAAGGTCTCCTCCTGCGAGGTGCCGTAGACCACGGGGCCCAGACGCTCGGAGAAGCCGTAGCGGGTGATCATCTGGCGTGCGATGTTGGTGGCCTGCTGCAGGTCGTTGGAAGCACCGGTGGAGATGTCCTCCAGAATCAGCTGCTCGGCCACGCGGCCGCCCAGACTGGACACGATGTCCTCAAACATCTCGCCCTTGGTCACATAGCTGCGATCCTTCTCAGGCAGATACATGGTGTAGCCGCCGGCCTGACCGCGCGGGATGATGGTGATCTCGTGCACGCGGGGATGATGCTTGCAGTAGAAGCCTGCCACTGCGTGACCGGCCTCGTGGTAGGCGGTGAGTTTTTTCTCCTCCGGGGTGACCACGCGGCTCTTCTTCTCGGGGCCAGCCATCACCTTCATGGAGGCTTCCTCGATATCCTCCATGGTAATGGCCTTGCGGTTGCGGCGGGCTGCCAGCAGCGCGGCCTCGTTGACAAGGTTCTCAAGGTCTGCACCGGCAAAACCGGCGGTGCGCTGGGCAATGACCTTCAGGGAGACGTCCGGTGCAAGGGGCTTGTTGCGGGTATGCACCTTCAGGATCTCCTCGCGGCCTTTGACATCCGGCAGACCCACATAGACCTGACGGTCAAAGCGGCCGGGACGCAGCAGCGCCTTATCCAGAATGTCGGCACGGTTGGTGGCAGCCATGACGATGATGCCATCGTTGGCCTCAAAGCCGTCCATCTCCACCAGCAGCTGGTTCAAAGTCTGCTCGCGCTCATCGTGACCGCCGCCCAGACCTGCGCCGCGCTGACGACCCACAGCATCGATCTCGTCGATAAAGATGATGCAGGGCATGGTCTTTTTGGCCTTATCGAACAGGTCACGCACGCGGGATGCGCCCACGCCGACATACATCTCCACAAAGTCAGAGCCGGAGATGGAGTAGAAGGGCACCCCCGCCTCGCCTGCACAGGCGCGGGCCAGCAGGGTCTTACCGGTACCCGGAGGGCCCACCAGCAGCACACCGTGGGGGATGCGGGCACCCAGCGTATTGAACTTATCGGGGCTCTTGAGGAACTCCACAACTTCCTTGAGTTCCTCTTTTTCCTCGTCCTCACCGGCCACATCGGCAAAGGTGGCAGTCTTTTTGTTCTCGTGCTCGTCCTTTACCTTGGCCTTGCCCACGTTCATGATGCCGCCGCCACCAGCACCGCCGCGCATCATGGAGAACAGCAAAAAGCCGGTGCAGCCCAGCATAGCCAGATAGAACAGGATCTCCATCCAGGGGATGGTCTCCTTGGCAGGTACATAGTCGTACACCATGGGAGCATCGGGGTTGGCTGCATCGTACTGGGCGATGTAGTCCGACACATGGTCCACGAACATCCGGGCGTAGGGCAGCTTATAGCTGACCGTCTCGGTGCCGTCATCGTTCTTCTTCACCCCGGTGGGGGCAGCGGAAGAGGAGGACAGCAGACCGGAAAGCAGCCCGCCCGAAGACTGAGTGGTGGTCTGCTCGGCAGCGTTGGGCAGCTCCTGTGCGCCCTCCTTCAGGGTCATGGTGATCACGCCGGTATTCAAATCCAGCGAGAATTTGGTGACCTGATTGCTCTCAAAATAGTGTACCACCGTGGAATAAGCCATGGAGGAGCCGCTGGCGCTGCCGCCGGTGCCGCCCAGCACCGACCACACCATCAGCACGGCTGCCAGCACAATGGCGATCACCAGCGGATTGAAACGGGGTTTCTTCGGTTGCAAAAAAATCAACTCCAGTTCTGGATTTTTATAATGGACACGTTACTTCGTGTAGATCTCGGGCTTCAGCACTCCGACATAGGGCAGGTTGCGGTATTTTTCATCGTAGTCGAGGCCATAGCCCACCACGAACTCATCCGGCACCTGAAAGCCCTCGTAATCCGGCTGGATGTCAGCCTTGCGGCGGCTGGGCTTATCAAGGATGGTGCAGATCTTAACGGAGTTCGGGTTGCGCATCTTGAGCATGGGCACAAGGTTGGACAGGGTGACGCCGGTGTCCAGAATGTCCTCCACGATCAGCACATCCTTGCCGGACAGATCACCGTCCAGATCCTTGATGATCTTGACCAGACCGCTGGT
>ENA-UPTB01000405-UPTB01000405.1-human-gut-metagenome-genome-assembly--contig:-NODE-405-length-45895-cov-16.681741_pt1 | contig 45895 bp, 36 predicted proteins | sample MGYA00250046_ERZ773369 | MGnify/ENA primary metagenome ERZ773369 (study PRJEB29103, sample SAMN06111938) | human gut metagenome | biome: human gut; feature: ankylosing spondylitis patient; material... | reverse complement strand
GCCGCCGTCTTCCATAGTAATGCGAACCATAACGCTACAATACTCCTTTTGTGTTGACCCCGCAGCGGGGGTGTGTGCGGCAGAGATGTCTGCCGGATATCCCTTATAGTATACCATAGCTTTTGCCTGTTGCAACGGCGCAGATGCAACGTTTTTGTGAATTATCTGTCAGATGAGGGGAAAAATGTGCGCAGCAACCGGGCTTTTGTGCTAAAATCGTGCCACAGAAAAGTAATTACAGCTCCCCCCGCATCTCCACCATATCGGCCCAGAAGCGCTTGGGGCAATGGGTCATGCGGCCTTTTTCGTTGTGCCGGGCCTGAATTTCCAATGTCCGGTAAAACTGGGCCCACAGCGCCTGAAACTGCTGCTCCCGCGCGCTGGGCGGCGGCAGCTCCAAAGGCGCTGCCAGTTCCAGCAGCCTGGTGCCGTGCTTTTCGTGCAGCAGCACCGCCTGATGGACGGCATCGTAGATCATAAAGTCCTCCTCCGGAAAGCGTCCGCAAAAGTGCGGGCGCAGCAGGGGGAGGATATAATTTTTGGGGTGGATGACCGCGCCCAGCATCCCGTCGTGCTCCTCGAACCGCACAAAGCCCTGGAACTTGTCTACCTCCCAGTCCAGACTTTTTTTCATGGCGTAGAGGGGCGCGACCACCGGGTGCCCCTCCCGCTTGACCGTGCCCGGACCCAGCGCAAAGGCCAGATGCAGAAAGCGGAGCAGCAGCAGCTCCTTGTCCTCCTGCCCGGAGAGAAAATCCCGGCTGACGAGGTACTCGGTCTCTGCGCCCAGCTTTTTGCCAAAGCTGGCAAATACCCGGCGGGCAATGGCGGGGTCGGTGGCAATTTCCTTGACCGGGTAGAGGGTGGCAGTCTCCCGCTGGGGCGTCCACACCGCAAAGGGAAGCTCGTGCTGGGCAAAGCTCTCGTACACGCAGCACAAAAAGCCCTCAAAGCTGCCGTCATACAGGTAGACCACGTCGGCATCGTGCAGCTTGCGTGCCCCCTTGGGGCTTACAGCGCTTTGGCAAGACATTGCACCGCCTCCTCCCGTACCATGCGGACAGCCGCCCGGGGCGGCACGCCCTGCCCGATAAGATTGTCCACGGCAGGCGGGCTGAACAGGCTCAGCTGCTCGCAGCTGCCGCTGAACACGTTGGGGTCGATGAGCGCCCGGGTGATGCACTCCCGCCCGGCGCTGCCGCGCCCTGGGTGTGCCCCGGCAAAGCCCCGGCAGGTGATGAAATACTGCGCCCGCTTGAGCACCACCCCCATGCGCTTGAGCTCGTCCAGCCCCAGCGCCGCCTGCTTGCGGGCGCGCCAGATGCGCCGGGCGCTTTTGGGGCCGATGCCCGGCACCCGCAGCAGCATTTCAAAGGGCGCGCGGTTCACATCCACCGGGAACAGCCCGTAGTGCTGCACCGCCCAGTTGCACTTGGGGTCCAGATAGGGGTTGAAGTTGGGGTTATCCTGATCTAAAATTTCGTCTGCCTCGAACTGGTAGAACCGCAGCAGCCAGTCTGCCTGATACAGCCGGTGTTCCCGCAGCAGGGGTGGTTTGGTGTCCAGCGCGGGCAGGCGGGTGTCCTCGGCCACCGGGATGTAAGCCGAGTAGAACACCCGCTTGAGGCTGTACTTCTGGTACATGCCCTCGGTGAGCTTTAAAATGTGGTAGTCCGTTTCCGGCGAGGCCCCCACGATCATCTGGGTGCTCTGCCCGGCGGGGGCAAACTTGGGCGCGTGGCGGTACAGGGTGAGCTCCTCCCGGCTGGCGGCACCGGACACCGCGATCTGCTTCATGGGCCGGAAGATGGAGTGCCGCCCCTTGTCCGGGGCAAGCAGATTCAGGCTGCGTTCGCTGGGCAATTCCACATTCACGCTCAGGCGGTCGGCGAGGTAACCCAGCTGCTGCACAAGCTCCGGGCTGGTGCCGGGGATGGCCTTGGCGTGGATGTAGCCGCCAAAGCGGTATTCGCCCCGCAGCAGCCGCAGCACCGCCAGCATCCGCTCGGTGGTGTAGTCCGGGCTGCCCAGCACCGCGCTGGACAGAAACAACCCCTCGATGTAGTTGCGGCGGTAGAACTCCATGGTCAGCTCGGCCAGCTCCCGGGGCGCAAAGGTGGCGCGGGGGATATCGTTGGACTTGCGGTTGACGCAGTAGCTGCAATCGAAGGAGCAGCAGTTGGTCATCAGCACCTTGAGCAGGCTCACACAGCGGCCGTCGGCGGTAAAGGCGTGGCAGCACCCCGGTGCATAGCAGCTGCCCACGGTTCCGGCCCGCGCCGTGCGGGAAGCCCCGCTGGAGGTGCAGGCTACGTCGTATTTGGCGCTGTCGGCTAGAATGGTCAGCTTATCCATGAGTGTCTGTTCCATAAAAATGCACCCCCCGAACGGAAAAAAGAGTATAAAAGAAAAAGCCATACGCAAAACTGCAAATGGCTTTTGATTCAAAAAACAGAGGCATGCAGAAAACCTGTTTGCTCGCGCTTTTCGTGAAAATGTGTTTGGAGTGGCCCGCAGGCCACGACAAACACGAAATAAAAAACAAATTTTCCGCTGAATATGGCCAGAGTGAAACGGAGGCCATTTTAAAATAGAAGATTTACCACTTGGCCTTGGTCTCCACCACGCGGCCGGCGATGTGCAGGTGGTTCAGGTCCTCGCCCTTGATCACCAGTTCGTTGTAGGCGGGGTTGAAGGGCTGCAGCACCACGCAGTTGCCGCGCTGGATGTAGCGCTTCAGGGTGCCCTCGCCCTCGTCGCCGTAGATCAGTACGCCCAGATCACCGTTTTCCAGCGTGTCCTGCTTGTGCACCAGCGCAAGGTCGCCATCCTGAATGCGGGGCTCCATGCTGTCGCCGCGCACCACCAGATAAAAATAGTTGGAGGGGTCCTTTACGCGGGCGTACTCCTGCCCGTAGTCCTCTTCAAAGGCCAGTGCGCCGTAACCGGCCTTCACCGTGCCGATGACCGGGATCAGGCTCTCGGTGTAGCTGCCGAAAAAGCGCTCCTCGGGGGCAGAAACGTTGCTGACCGGGCGGTACAGCCCCAGCAGATAGTCCGCCGTGGTGTTCAGCAGTTCCGCAATGCGGGCCACGGTGGAGGGGTCGGGGGAGGACTTGCCGCTTTCCCACTTGCCGACAGCCTGCTGGGTGACCCCCAGTCTGGAGGCAAGCTCCGCTTGGCTGACGCCCTGCTTTTTGCGGCACTGCTTCAATAGCTCTGAAAACGACATGATGATGCTCCTTTTCCCAATGGGTGGTTTATGTTGGTTTTATTATACAACAAAAGGGTGTTTCTGTAAAGAGAAAATCCAAAAAAACTTCGAATAAAGGTTGTGATAAATGCGCCTGCTGTGCAGCTATCGTACAGAAAAAAGAAAAATTTGCATAAGGGCTTGACAGAACGGCGCAAATCTGGTAAAGTAAATAGGCATTCGACACGGCGTAACGCGAGTGTCCACAAGGAGAGATGTCCGAGTGGTTTAAGGAAGCAGTCTTGAAAACTGCCGTACGGCAACGTACCGTGGGTTCGAATCCCACTCTCTCCGCCATTTTTTATTGAATAAGTGTAACACACTTTGCTCTGGAGTAGTACTCAAGAGGCCGAAGAGGCGCCCCTGCTAAGGGCGTAGGTCGTCTAAACAACGGCGCGAGGGTTCAAATCCCTCCTACTCCGCCAAGAAAAAGCTCGATGATCCATTGAGATCACCGGGCTTTTTCCATTTTTGCACGCAAAAAAGAAGGGGCACCGGCTTTTGAAAGTCCGGTGTCCCTTCCGGGTCACAGCAGCAGGTTGGTGATGCCTGCCAGCACCAGCAGGTGCACCGGGTAGAACCAGTAAAAGGCCTTTTTTTGCAGCGGACTGCACGCGCCGCGCTGTCCGTTATAGAACCAGACCAGCACAAAGGCCAGCGGGGCGGTGAGCTCGAACAAAAACAGCGCTGCGCCCGCAAGGCACTGCCGCTTGCGGTTTGCGCGGGTGAGGTATAAGGCGCAGATGATCAGCACGCCGATGGCGTTGTAGTCGGTATTGGCAGCCAGCGCCAGCGCAGCGCAGCCCCCGGCACACAGGATGCCCTGCCAGCCGGGCAGGCCGTTTTCCTTTTCAAAGTGCTTGAGTCCTGCCATGGCCAGCACGCCCAGCGCCAGCGTCCAGTAAACATTCTGCGCGCCCGGGAAAAAGGGGGTGCGGAAGAACGCAAGGTCAAAGGGCACCTCGCTCAAAAGGCCGAACAGCACCAGCCGCCCAAGGTAGCCCTTGACGTTGTGGGTGTGCACAAAGCCTTCCACCAGCAGAAAGCAGAACAGCGGAAAGGCCAGCCGCCCGGTGAAGCGCAGCACCATGTCCAGCCGGTACAGCGGGTAGGCAGAAAGGGTGTCTTGGGAGAGGGTGCCGGCATCCAGCCCGGGCGTAAGGATGCCCGCCTCGATGCAGGACGCGCCGATGTGATCCACCAGCATGGTGATGCAGGCAATGGTTTTAAGAGCGGTGCCGCTGAAGGTGCGGCGCGGGGAAAGTGCAGTCATAAAGAACACCTCGTTCAGTTTGCAAAAAATCGTTACAAGAACTATAACGAAGGAAAGGCGGCGTTTCCTGCAGAAATCGCGGCAAAATCTGCACAGAGCGTGCAAAAATCGGGGCAAAAACGCTTGACAGAAAAGGCGCGGGATAGTACAATCAAGAAGATAATTGAACTATCTCAAACGAAAGATGAAAAAGATTCACAGAGAATCGGGCGTCTCCGAACCAGAATAATCAGGAAGGAGGCTTTGGGGCATGACGCTTTTTTCCTACGAGATCTTTGATGCAGTGGCACGGCAGGGCAGCTTCAACAAAGCGGCCCAGCAGCTGCATCTGACCCCTTCGGCCATCAGCCACGCCATTGCTGTGATGGAGGAGGAGCTGGGCTTTGCCCTGTTCAACCGCGGCAAAAACGGCGTATCTATGACCAGTTATGGTGCTTCGCTGTACCCGTCCATCCGTGCGGTGCTCAACAGTGACGAGGCACTCAAGCAGAGCATTGCCCGCCTGAACGGCCTGGAAAAAGGCAAGGTGAAGCTGGGTGCATTCAACTCGGTGTGCGCTTCGCTGCTGCCGGGCCTGCTCAAGAGCTTCGCGGCCCAGTACCCTCAGATCGAAATTGAAGTGTATCAGGGCACCTACGACGATGTCAAGGAGTGGCTGCGCACCGGGCAGGTGGACGTTGCGTTCCTTTCCTCCACCTGCAAGGAGGAATTCAACCTCACCGAGCTGTTTCGGGAGCCTCTGCTGTGCATCGTGCCGCAGGACTGGCCCGAACCCCAGGACGGCGTGATGACCCCTGCTCTGATGAACGGCCAGAGCTTTGTGGTGCAGTGCGATGCCACCGACGCCGAGATGCGGCAGTTCCTCAAGAAGTACAAGATCAGCACTGAGCGCCGCTGCCATGTCATCGACGATCAGTCCAACATCGCCATGGTGGAGGCCGGACTGGGCATTTCCATCATGCCGCAGATGCTGCTGCGGGACTGCAAGGCCGCCGTCAAGGTGTATCCCATCGAGCCGGAGGAGTACCGCGTGGTGGGCTTGGCCGTGCAGCGCCCGGCCTCCATGGCTCCCGCCGTGGAGCAGATGTTCCACCACATCGTGGACTACTGCCGTCAGCTGGAGCTGCCCCTGTGACCTGTTCAGTATAACACAAAGCGGCCGGTGCGGGAAACACCGGCCGCTTTTGCATAAAACAGAAACCTTTGCTGCCGGAGCGAAGGTTTCTGCACGGCGTTGCTTTACACTGCCAGAAATTTCCGGTATAATGAAGGGTAGAACAGAGCAAAACGCCAAAGGAAGAGGTTTTTATGGAAACTGCGGGGTACGATTCCAGCCGGCCGCTGGCCGAACAGGTTGCACAGCGGATCAAGGACTACATTCTGGAAGAAAAACTGAAGAGCGGCGACAAGCTGCCCACTGAAACAGCGCTTGCCCGCGAGATGGGTGTGGCACGCAGTACTGTGCGCGAGGCCATCAAGCGGCTGGAGTCACAGAACATTCTGACCGTGCGCCACGGCGCGGGCTCTTTTGTGACCGACCAGCCCGGCCTGGCGGATGACCCGCTGGGGCTGGATTTCATTGAGGACAAGGAGCGTCTGGCCTTCGACCTGCTGGAGGTGCGTAACATCATCGAGCCGGCCATTGCCGCGCTGGCGGCGCGCCATGCCACCCCGGAGGACATCGCCGAGATGGAATCGCTGTACAACCTCATGGAATACCACATCCTGCATGGGCAGGACTATCTGGACGAGGATATGAAGTTCCACCGGACCATTGCCCGCGCCAGCGGCAATCTGGTGGCTCCCCAGCTGGCTCCCATCATCACGGCGTCGGTGGAGGTGTTCACCGAGGGCACCCACCGCACCCTGCTGCAGGAGACCCTGGACACCCACAAGGCTGTACTGGAGGCCATCAAGTGCGGCGACAGCACCTGGGCACGGGATGCCATGACCCTGCACCTTTCCTACAACCGCGACCTGTACCGGAAGATGCACCGCGCCCGCAGCGGTGAACCGCCCCTTGCTCCCAAAGTGCCGGAATGGGTGCTGCAGCTCAAGGAGCTGGCCAAGCCCGAAGAACCGGAAGAAAAAGAGTAAATCGAACGCAAACAGCCCGCATGACGGAGCACGATGCTCCTGCCATGCGGGCTGTTTTTCTGTGTTAACTCAGGCGGCGGGATGCATTACCACTCGGCAACGCTGCCGTCCTTGTGACGCCAGACGGGGTTCTTCCACTCGTGCGGGGTCTTGTTCTCCTCCAGCACCAGTTCCTTGTTGACGTCCACGCCCAGACCGGGACGGACGGGCAGCTGCACGCGGCCGTCCACGAACTTGAAGTCGTCCTGGTTCTTGACATAGTCCAGCACGCTCTTGCCCACGTTGTAGTGGATGCCGATGCTCTGCTCCTGGATCACGGCGTTGTAGCAGGTGGCGTCCACGTTCAGGCAGCTGGCCAGAGCGATGGGGCCCAGCGGGCAGTGAGGAGCCAGGGCAACGTCGTAGGCTTCGGCCATGGAGGCGATCTTCTTGACCTCGGTCAGGCCGCCGGCGTGGCTCAGGTCGGGCTGGATGATGTCCACGCCGCCGGCCTGCAGCAGGCGCTTGAAGTCATACTTGGTGAACAGACGCTCGCCGGTGGCAATGGGCACATTGCAGGCAGCGGCGATCTCCTTGAACACCTCCATGTTCTCGCACAGGACGGGCTCCTCGATGAACATGGGGTCGAACTCTTCCAGCTTCTTGGCCAGGACCTTTGCCATGGGCTTGTGCACACGGCCGTGGAAGTCGATGGCGATGCCGAAATACTTGCCGCAGCTCTCCCGGATGGCGGCCACGCGCTCCAGAACGGCATCCACCTTGTCGTAGGTGTCGATCATCTGCAGCTCTTCGGTGGCGTTCATCTTGATGGCGGTAAAGCCGGCATTCTTGCGCTCCAGAGCAGCAGCGCCCACGTCGCTGGGGCGGTCGCCGCCGATCCAGCTGTACACGCGCATGTTGTCGCGGCAGGCACCGCCCATGAGCTGGTAGACCGGGGCGTTGAAGAACTTGCCCTTGATGTCCCACAGGGCCTGATCAATGCCGGCAATGGCGCTCATCAGCACGCCGCCGCCGCGGTAGAACCCGGCGCGGTACAGCACAGCGGAAAAGTCCTCAATGCGCATGGGGTCCTTGCCGATGAGGTAGGGCTTCATCTCCTGGACACAGGCCAGAACGGTGGCGCAGTGGCCTTCCAGCACGGGCTCGCCCCAGCCGGTCAGGCCCTCGTCGGTCACGATCTCAACAAAGCCCCAGCGGGGACGGACGGTATAGGTGTTAACTTCAACGATCTTCATGGGAAATCATCCTTTCTCTTGTATTGCAGAAGGTTTCAATGGGTTCAGGTTCAGCGCTGGATCTGGTCCACCATGCCGCGGACGTAGGCGGCGCAGGCTTCCCAGTCGTTGGCGGCCACGGCGTCCTTGGGCATCAGGCTGGAGGCCAGGCCCACGCTGATGCAGCCGGCGTCAAAGAACTCGCGGATGTTGGCGGGGCTCACGCCGCCGATGGCCATGTAGTTGGTGCCGTCAAAGGGGCCCTGCAGATCCTTGACGTAGTGGCGGGGCATGCTGCCGGCCGGGAACAGCTTCATGGTCTTGTAGCCGAACTGCAGGCTGGTGGCCACGTCGGTGGGGGTCAGCACGCCGGGCAGCAGGGCGATGTCGTTCTCGGCGCAGTAGCTGAACACATCCAGCGGGGTGCCGGGGGTCAGAAGGAACTGAGCACCGGCGTCCAGAGCGGCTTTGCAGCGCTCCACGGTGATGGCGGTGCCGGCACCCACGGTGCAGCGGTCCCCGAAATGGGTGCGCAGCATCGTGATCTGCTCCAGGGCGTGGGGGCTATTCAGTGCCACCTCAAAGAAGGGGGCACCGCCCTGCACGGCGGCCTCGGCGTAATCAATGGTCTTTTCCAGCGGAACGTTGCGCAGGATGGCCAGCAGCGGATGCTTGGAAACCAGATCGTAAGTGTCCATACAAAAAACTCCTTTCGGCAAAAAATGAAACCAGCGGTTTCAGCGGATCAGCGGTAGGTGATGGCAGCGCCGGTGAGGGCAGCTTCCATCTGGGCGGCGTCGGGGTAGCCCTCCACGTCGCCCGGGGTCTGGGTGGCCAGGGCGCCGCAGATGGCACCCATGCGGCCTGCGGTGACCACATCGCGGCCCTGCAGGATGCCGGCCAGGAAGCCGGCATTGAAGCCGTCACCGGCGCCGATGGGCTCAATGGGCTTACAGGGGTAGGGCGGCAGCTTTTCGCGGGTGGTCTTGTCGGCCACCCAGGCACCGTTGCCGCCGTCCTTGATGGCCACATACTGTGCGCAGCCGTCGCGGAACAGCAGATCGAAGATGGCGTCCGGGTCCCGCAGGCCGAACAGGGCATCGGCCTCGTCCAGGCCCAGCAGCACGATCTCGCTCTGCAGGGTCAGCTCCCGGATCAGGGGGGCGTAGTCCTGCCCACGCCACAGCTTGCGGCGGATGTTGGGGTCAAAGCTGATGGCAACGCCTTTCTCCTTGGCCAGAGCAAAGGCGGCTTTGGTCATGGCCAGGCAGCTCTCACTCAGCACGGGGGTGATGCCGCTCATGTGCAGCACCTTCACGCCGTCCAGCAGGGCGGGGGTCACATCCTCGGGGCACAGGTGGCTGGCGGCGCTGTTCTCACGGTAGTAGAACACTTTGGTCTCGCCCACGCCGGTCTCCTTGAACATGATGCCGGTGCGGTGGTCGGGGTCGTAGATGACGCGGGAACAGTCCACGCCCTCGGCACGGAGCTGATTGCGGATGAAGCAGCCAAACTCGTCGGTGCCCAGGCGGCTGACCCAGGCAGCCTCCAGGCCCAGCTTTGCCAGACCCACGGCTACATTGCTCTCGGCACCGGCGGTGCGGATGCCGAAGTTCTGCACATAGCGCAGGGCACCCACGCTGTCCGGGGTGAAGGCGGCCATGGTCTCGCCGATGGTGATCAACTGAGGCATAAATAACACTCCTTTTCTTATAGGGCTCAGAACTGCAGTTCTACGCTGCAGAGCATTCGTTCGATCTGACGCCGGGCTTCGTCCAGCGCCTGCCGGGCGCTGGCGGCGGCAGCGTCGCTGTAGCGCTCCAGCGGGAAGGCAACGCTCAGCGCGGCCACCACTTTGCCGCTTTTGCGCAGCGGCACGCCGATGCAGCGGATGCCCCGGGTGCTCTCCTCACACTCGTAGGCAAAGCCGCTGGCCCGGATCTCGGCCAGCTGATCGGCCAGGAGGCGGAAGTCGGTGATGGTGTGCTCGGTCAGCGGATACAGGCCGTCGTAATACAGGGCCTTGAGCTGGGGCAGCTGGTAGTCGGCCAGCAGAGCCTTGCCCACGCCGGTGGCGTAGGCCGGCAGGCTGCGGCCCTCCACCGTGACGGTACGGCTGCGCAGCGGGGTCTCCACCTTTTTGAGGTAATAGACATCCCCGTTTTTCAGGCTGCCGAGGTGGCATGTCTCGTGGCAGACCGACACGATGTCGTGCATCAGGCGGTAGATCTCCCGCAGGGCGCTGGCTTCGTCCAGATAGGTGTTTCCAATGCGGAACGTCATGCGGCCGATGCGGTAGTGATGATCCTGGTCGTCCAGGGTCAGGTAGCCGCGGTCCCGCAGGGTGTGCAGCAGCGGGGAGATGCTGCCTTTGGCAATGCCCAGATGCTGCGACAGCTGGGTCAGGGTGTAACCGCTGCCGTTCAGGCTGCACAGCTCCAGAATATCCAGCGCGCGTGCCAGGGAACGGTGGGCATCTCCGGAAGGCATGGGTCTCACTTCCTTTCCTTATATATAGGGCCTCTGAGAGGCATTCGGACCAGGTCGGGAAAACGACGAAAGTGTTCCGATGTGTTCCGCACAGAAATCCTGAAAACACCGGACGTGTTCGGATATCGGGCTATATTGGGACTTGCGTTCCGATATCTGAACAAAAATTGTGCGCTTTCTGGTTCGGACGGCTGAAAACTGCAGGCCGTCCGCCCTTTTTTCGGCGGCCGGAGCGCCGCCGATCGTTGCCTTTTGCACGGGATGCAGACGATTTTGGGGCCTGCGACGGCATTGTCGGACAACTTAATAAATTGCAAACGATTAAAAATAAGCGCAACATCGTCGCTTTTGAAAGGGACTTGGATTTTTTTCTGGAAATCCCTGCTCCAATTTCAGTATACGACACCGGAAAATAGACTGCAAGGGGCAGTTTGTTTTTCGTGGAAATGACAAAATTATGAACAGGAAAACTATAAAATACGCCAAAAATGGTTCTTTTTGAAGAAAATGTTAAAAATCTATTGACGGATGATGCAAAAATTGGTACATTTATTTCAGCAAGGTTGTTGTCGGACAACGACCCCACGGTGCCGGCCCGCAGCGGGGAAATGTCTGACAGCCATATCGGCCCGAGCGGACCCTGCGCCGGGCTGAGGAAAATGATTCTAAGGAGGAAATGAAACTATGTTGGATCCCAAATACATCCCATTGTTTATCGGCGGCTTTATCGCATGGATCTGCTTTATGATCTTTGTGGGCTGGATCACCAGCCGTGGCAAAAATGAGGGCAGCAGCTTCCTGACCGGCGGCGGCAACCTCGGCTTCTTCCTGATCTTCTGCACCGTGGGTGCAACCATGATCGGCACCGGTTCTTCCATGGGCGCCATCGGCAACGGCTTCAACCACGGCTGGGGCGGCGCCATCTACGGCCTGGGTGCATCGGCGGGTATTCTTTCTATGCTGCTGTTCACCAAGGCAAAGAACAAGGGCTTCCTGACCATGTCTGAGGAAGCACAGTATTACTACGGCGGCAAAAAGATCATCCGCCAGGTCATGGGCTTTATGATGTTCGTCATCGAGATCATCTGGCTGGGCAACCACCTGAACGGCGGTGCCAAGTACCTGGCTTACGTCACCCAGCTGCCGGACGTTACCTGTAAGATCATCACCGTTCTGGGCTTCGGCATCTACGTGTTCATCGGCGGCTACATGGCCGTTGTTACCACCGACGCTGTCCAGTTCATCGCTATCCTCATCGGCTTCCTGACCATCGCTGTCCGTGCTATCCCCCTGGCAGGCGGCTACCAGAACGTGGTGGATACCTTCACCGCTGCTGGCAAGCCCGGCGCAATGACCTTCTACGGCCTGGGCTCCTACGGTGTCATGGCTGCCATAGCACTGGTGTTGTCCACAGCCATGGGCGTTATCGGTACCCCCACCCATCGTACCCGTATCTACACCTCCAAGGACGAAAAGACTGCTCGCAAGGCCTTCCTGGGCCAGGGCATCCTGCTGTTCGGCTGGAGCTTTGTTACCGCCATCATCGGCATGAGCTGCTTCACCATCGCCACCATGAATGGCGACACCCTGGCCAGCGGCGACTACGCCTTTGCTTACATGGCTACCAACGCACTGCCCCCGGTCATCGGCATGCTGTTCATGATCTGCGGCCTGTCCGCTACCATGTCCTCCGGTGACTCCGACGCCATCTCCGGCGTTACCATCCTGCTCACCGACGTGTACCCCAGCATCACCGGCAAGACCATCCAGGAAAAGGATTACGCCAAGGTCAGCCGTGTCGCTCTGATCTGCACCCTGGGCGCTGCCTTCTTCATCACCCTGTTCGTCAACGACGTTATCGGCTACATCTCCACCATCGTGGGCGCCTTCCTGCCCGGCGTCGCAGTCGCAATGCTGCTGGGCCGCTTCTGGAAGCGTGTCAACTGGCAGGGCGGTCTGGCCTGCATCGGCTCCGGCACTCTGCTGGGCGTCCTGATCCTGGTGCTGCCTTCCTTCAAGAACTGGATCAACGCCACCATGGGTGGTCCGGCTGTGCCTGCTACCATCATTTCTCTGGTGTTCGGCATTGTGGTCTCTCTCATGTTCCCTGCTGACACCACTCCCGACGATGTGCGCCTGAAGCACGTTATGGACGACCGCCGCGGCACTGTCGTGGAAAAGGTCGCTGCTGCTGAGGCTGCTGCTGAGGAAGAAGAAGATCTGTAAGATCTGTTTAGCCGGCAAACTGTAAATCTGTTTCTCCGAAAGGGGCGAGGGCATACGCCCTTGCCCCTTTCATCGTTTGCGGCAGGGTCGCCTTGCCGCAGGGCAAATTCGTAGCGAGAGGGAACCTATCATGAAACGTATTTTGATCCAGAACGGCACCCTATACGACGGCCTGGGGGGCCAGCCCTACCAGGCAGACCTGCTGGTGCAGGACGACCGTATTGCTCAGATCGCTCCGGGCATCACGGAACCGGCAGACCAGGTCATCGACGCCACCGGCAAGGCGGTGACCCCGGGGTTTGTGGATATCCACCGTCACCACGACGCAAAGCCCCTCAACGACCCGCACTTCGGCGAGGTGGAGCTGGCCCAGGGCATTACCACGGCGGTGGCCGGCAACTGCGGCATCAGCATGACCCCGCGCCCGGAATCGGACGAGGCGGCAAAGGAGTATTATTCCTTTGAAGAAGCCGTCATGGGCCCCATCGGCCTGGACGGCCCCCACACCTACCGTGATTATCTGGCTGCCCTGCACAAGACCGCGCTGCCCCTGAATGTTGCCGCCATGATCGGCACCGGCACCGTCAAGATCTGCGTCAAGGGCTTTGCCGACACTCCCTACACCCAGCAGGAGCTGGACGACGCCCGCGCCCTGATCGAGGACGCCATGGCCGCCGGTGCTCCCGGTGTGTCGCTGGGCATCATGTACCTGCCGGAGTGCTACTCCTCCACCGATGAATTTGCCTACATTCTGGAGCCGGTGGGCCGGTACCACCGGGTGATCACCACCCACATCCGCGGTGAGGGCGACAGCATGGTGCAGAGCGTGCGCGAGGTGATCGAGATCGCCCGCCGCGTGGGCTGTGCCCTGGAGATCAGCCACTTCAAGAGCTGCGGCATGAAGAACTGGGGCAAGGACATCCACACCGCCATTGCCGACATCGAAGCCGCCCGGGCCCAGGGCATGGACGTGACCGTGGACTTCTACCCCTACGAGGGCGGCAGCACGGCCCTGACCACCATGCTGCCCCCGGTGTTCGTGGCCGGCAACATGACCCGTGCACTGGAAAAACTGGGCACCCCCGAAGGTGTGGAGGAGTTCCGCCGTACCAGCAGCGTGTTGTACGATGACTGGGACAACTTCTGCATCACGCTGGGCTGGGACCGCATCATCATCAGCGGCGTGGTCTGCCCCGAAAACGAGAAGTTCCTGGGCATGCGGGTGACGGAGGCTGCCGAGAAATTCGGCTTTGAGGACGCCGCTGCACTGGCCGCCTACCTGATGCACAGCGAGGACGGTAAGACTGCCATCATCAATATGTCCATGAGCCAGGATGATATTGATACGGTGGCACGTCTGCCCTGGTCCAATATCATCTCCGATGCCATCTATGCCAAGACCGACACGCCCCACCCCCGCATGTTCGGTGCCTTCCCCAAGGTGCTGCGGGAGTATGTGGCCGAGCGCGGCATCTACACGATGCAGGAGGCCATCCGCCGGATGACCAGCCAGCCCGCCGCAAGAATGGGATTGGTCGGACGAGGGAGCTTGCAGAAAGGCAACTATGCTGATATACTGGTATTCGATCCGAAGAAGTTCACGGATCATGCCACCTTCACGAATCCTGCCCAGAAGGCCACCGGTCTGGACTGGTGCATCGTCAACGGCCAGGTCGCCATTGACCACGACCGGCGCACCACGACCGGTGCCGGTATGGTGCTGACGGTGTAAGGAGCTGCCATGTCGATCGCGATCCTTCTGCAGCAGATCCTGATCATCTTTCTGGAGATCGGCACCGGTGCAGCCGTGACCAAACTGGGCATCATGGACGACAGGAACAGCAAGTTCCTGTCCAACCTGGTCATGTCGGTCACCCTGCCCTGCACCCTGCTGGCCAGTGCCAGCATCGACGGCGGCCGCGAGGCCGTGGCCGGCATGCTCAAGGGCTATGTGGTGCTGGAGATCTTCTACATCCTCACCATCGGCATCTGCCTTGTGCTGAGCAGGGCCATGCACCTGACCCGCGGCCAGAAGGCCGTGCTGGTGGGTGCCGCCGTTATGCCCAACAGCGCCTTCATCGGCATCCCACTCATCAGCGCCCTGCTGGGCAGCGAGGCGGGTGCCCTGTACGGTGCCGCCGGCATCATGGCCTACAACATCCTGTTCTTTACTTATGTACAGCACCTGTTCGACCCGGAAGCCAAGGTGAGCATCAAAGCATTCCTTACCCCCACCAACATCACCACCGCCATCATGGTGGTCATGCTGGTGACCGGCCTGCGGCTGCCCGCCATTCTGGACAGCTTCTGCAAGGCGGTGGGCAACACCACCACGCCGCTGGCCCTCATGATCGCCGGCGGCATGCTGGCCCGCAGTGACCTAAAAAAACTGGTCACGAACCCCATGGTATGGCTCATCACGGCCCTGCGGTGCGTCGTGTTCCCGCTGGGCTTCCTGGCGGCGCTGTACTTCCTGCCGCTGGACCGCACCCTGTGCATGGCGATCCTGATTCTGGCATCCTGCCCGGCAGGCAGCCTGACGGCCGTGCTGGCAAAGCAGTACGACACCGAAGGGGAACTGGCCAGCCAGGCCGTTGCCCATTCCACCCTCAGTATCCTGATCAGCGTGCCGCTGGTGTTGAGCCTGGGCAGCACGCTGTTGGGAATATAAACAAGTCGCTTCACAGTCGGCGCACACCGGCTGCGGAACATCTTTCAACCGGCAGCAGCCTCCGTTTCGGCTGCGTCAGAGAAAAAGAAGAGAGGTTTTTTCTTATGGCAAATGTCTACGATAAGCTCAAGGAAATGAACATCACCCTGCCCGCACCCCCGCCGAAGGGCGGCGTCTACACTCCGGTCATGGAGTTCGGCGATCATCTGCTGTACTGCAGCGGCTGCGGCCCTGACATCGGCGACGGCCACAACATCGTGGGCAAGGTCGGCGGCGACCTGACCCTGGAGCAGGGCCAGAAGGCTGCTTACAACTGCATGCTGAACCTGCTGGCCAATCTGGACGCCAAGCTGGGCGACCTGAACCGCATCAAGCGCTGCGTCAAGGTCCTGGGCTTTGTCAACTGCACCGATGATTTTGCACAGCAGCCGCAGGTCATCAACGGCGGCTCCAACCTGCTGTTCGAGCTGTTCGGCGAGGAGAAGGGTCTGCCCGCCCGCACCGCCATGGGCACCAATTCCTGCCCGGGCAACATCGCGGTCGAGATCGAGATGCTGGTGGAGTATGAATAAGATCAACGACAACCTCTATACCTTTGAGGGTCAGCAGGACATCGTAAGCCCGCAGCTGGTCTATTACCCGGCGATCATCCGCGAGAATATCCGCAAGATGATCGACATTGCAGGCGGCGCTGCCCGCCTGTGGCCCCACATCAAGACCCACAAGATGGCCGAGGTGGTCCAAATGCAGATCGAGGCGGGCATCGACCGCTTCAAGTGCGCCACCATCGCCGAGGCCGAAATGGCCGCCAAGGCCGGTGCGAAGCACCTGACTCTGGCGTACCCGCTGGTGGGCCCCAACATCAAGCGCTTTGCCGCGCTGCAGGCCGCCTTCCCGGAGGTGGAGTTCTTTGCCATCGGCGATGACACGGAGCAGATCCGCAAGCTGGGCCAGACCTGCAAGGCCAATGTGCTGATGGATGTGGACATGGGCCAGCACCGCACCGGTGTGCCGCTGGATAAAGTGGAAGCGATGTACCGGGAGTGGAACACCCTGCCCGGCATCGTCATGCGCGGCATGCACTGCTACGACGGCCACCGCCACGAGAGCAGCGTGCAGGAGCGCGAGGTGGCTACCGCCCCTGTGGACAAGCAGATCGAGGAGATCAAGGCCCGCCTGAAGGCGGACGGCATCTGCTGCGAGATCCTGATCATGGGCGGCACCCCGTCCTTCCCGGTGCACGCCGAGATGACCGGCGAGTTCCTGAGCCCCGGCACCTGCGTCATTCAGGATGCAGGCTACCGCAATGCCTACCCGGACCTGAAGTTTACTCCGGCTGCTGCCCTGCTCACCCGCGTGGTGAGCCGCCCCAGCCGCGACACCTTCACACTGGATCTGGGCTGCAAGGCCGTGGCCACCGATCCCCAGCCGGAGCGCGCGGAGATCGTGGGCATGGAGTATGCCCGCACCGTGATCCAGAACGAGGAGCACTGGGTGGTGCGTGTGCCGGAAGAGCACATCGCCGACATCCCGCCCATCGGGACCGAGCTGTTTGCCATCCCGACTCACGTCTGCCCCACCAGCGCCCTGTACCCGGCGGTCCCGGTGGTGGAAAACGGCGAGGTCACAGGCTGGTGGAAGGTCGCTGCGCGTGACCGCCGCCTGACCCTGTGAGAGAGTATCTGAGAGTTTTATAAGGAGTTGAATATGATGCTGAAAAGTCAGCAGGTCCGTTCCCTGTCCCCTGAGATGGACCCCCTGCGCATGGGCATGGGCTGGACGGTCGATGACCTGAGCAAGCCCCAGATCATGGTGGAGAGCACCTACGGCAACAGCCATCCGGGCTCCGGCCACCTGAATATCTTTGTGGAAGAGGCTGTCCGCGGCGTGAACGACCACGGCGGCAAGGCTGCCCGGTATTTTGCCACCGACATGTGCGACGGCATGGCCCAGGGCCATGACGGCATCAACTACTCGCTGGCCCACCGCGAAGCCATCACCAACCTGGTGGAAGCACAGGCCAACGCCACCACCTTTGACGGCGGTGTGTTCATTTCCAGCTGCGACAAGGCCATGCCCGCCATGCTCATGAGCATCGGCCGCATGAAGGACATGATGGCAGCCATCGTGGTCACCGGCGGTGTCATGGAGGCACACGACCTGCCCGCCAAGTACACCGAGAACGACCCCGGCTGTGCCATCAACGAGCTGCTCACCCTGGAGCAGATCGGCAAGTTCAGCGCACAGTACGAGCGCGGCGAGATCCCGGCCGAGCAGCTGACCTACTACAAGCAGCACGCCTGCCCCAGCTGCGGCGCCTGCTCCTTTATGGGCACTGCCTCCACCATGCAGGTCATGGCCGAGGCTCTGGGCCTGATGCTGCCCGGCACCGCTTTGATGCCGGCCACTGCCCCTGAGCTGAAGCAGGCTGCCTACGACGCCGGTGCACAGCTGATGAAGCTGGTGGAAGCCGGTGTCACCGCAGGCGATATCGTGGATATGCGCAGCTTTGAGAACGCCATCATGGTCCATGCGGCCATTTCCGGCTCCACCAATGCCCTGATGCACATCCCCGCCATTGCCCACGAGTTCGGCTTCGAGATCGACGCTGACACCTTTGACCGGATGCACCGCGGCGCACACTACCTGCTGAACATCCGTCCCGCAGGCGACTGGCCCGCACAGTATTTCTACTATGCAGGCGGCGTGCCCCGCATCATGGAAGAGATCAAGTCCATGCTGCATCTGGATGCCAAGACCGTTACCGGCAAGACCCTGGGTGAGAACCTGGAGGAGCTGAAGAAGAACGGCTTCTACGAGCACTGCGATGCCCTGCTGGCTGAGAAGAGCAAGAAGATCGGCCGCGAGATCAAGCGCACCGACATCATCCGCAGCTTCGACGAGCCCCTCGGCACCAACGGTTCCATCGCCATCCTGCGCGGCAACCTGGCCCCGGAAGGCTGTGTCATCAAGCACACCGCCTGCCCCAAGGCCATGTTCAAGGCGACCCTGACCGCCCGCCCCTTCGACTGTGAGGAGGACGCCATCGACGCCATCCTCCACGGCCGCATCCACCCGGGCGATGCCGTGTTCATCCGCTACGAGGGCCCCCGCGGCAGCGGTATGCCGGAGATGTTCTACACCGGCGAAGCCATCTGCTCGGACCCGGCCCTGGCTTCCAGCGTGGCCCTGATCACCGACGGCCGCTTCTCCGGCGCAAGCCGCGGCCCCGTCATCGGCCATGTCAGCCCTGAAGCCGCCGCAGGCGGCCCCATCGCACTGGTGGAAGAGGGCGATATCATTGAACTGGACGTGGAGGCCCGCCGCCTGGAGATCACCGGTGTGAAGGGCGAGCACAAGACCCCCGAAGAAATGGACGCCATTCTGGCAGAGCGCAAAGCCAACTGGAAGGGTTTTACAAGCAAATACACCCATGGCCTGCTGAAGCTGTATAGTCAGCACGCAGTCAGTGCCATGAAGGGTGCTTACATGGAGTAAGGAGTGTAAAAACTATGGCAGAAGCAAGAAGTCTGGCCGATATCAAACTGGATAACGCTTACAAGTTCGGCGCTGGCCGTTACCTGCAGGAAGCAGGGGCCCTGAACCTGCTGGGCGGCGAGGTGGCACGTCTGGGCAAAAAGGCCCTGGTCATTGCCGGCCCCCGCGCCTGGGCAGCCACCGAAGGCAAGGCAGAAAAGAGCCTGAAGGATGCCGGTGTGGAGTTTGAACTCTCCCTGTACCCGGATCAGAACACCTACGAGCGCGCCAAGGAGCACGCCCTGCAGGCCCTGACCACCGGCTGCCAGGTCATTGTGGGCATCGGCGGCGGCCGCATCATGGATCAGGCCAAGGCTACGGCACACTTTGCAGGCGACCTGCCCATCGTGGAGGTGCCTACCTCCATTGCCACCTGCGCGGCATTTGCCCCGCTGAGCGTCATGTACACTGCCGAGGGTGCCTCCCTGGGCAGCCTGCGCTATGACCACGAGGTCAACGCCATCGTCATGGACATGGACGTGATCTGCAAGGAGCCCCCGCGCTACGCAGCCAGCGGCATCATGGACGGCATGGCCAAGATGATCGAGATCCAGAACGGCCGCAGCGAGATCCTGCTGGACGATGTGAGCATCGGTCTGTTCACCGCTTACACCATCGCAGAGATGGCTTACCATGTTTACGAGAAGGAGGCCCATCAGGCCTGCCATGACATTGCCGAGGGCAAGCTGACCAAGGCCGTGGAGGATATCGCTTACCTGAACGTTGCCGTGGCCGGCATCGTCAGCGGCGTGAGCAAGGGCTTTGGCCAGACCGCTCTGGGCCACGAGACCTACGAGCTGGTGCGCACCCACTTCACCCAGGAGGCAAAGCCCTACCTGCACGGTGAGATCGTGGCCATCGGCGACTGCCTGCAGCTGGCCTTCAACGGCCATCCGGAGCAGGTGGCACCCTTCCGTGCTTTTATGCGCAGCATGAACATGCCCCTGACCCTGGAGGACATCGGCATCGACCCGAACTCCCCCAAGATGGAGAACCTGTTCCAGGATCTGTTCCACAGCCCCTTCATGGAGCCCACCGCAGAAAATGAGGCACGCCTGCGCAAGGCCATGCACTATCTGTCTGCAGACTGATCCCCGCAGCATTCCCTGAACCGCAATGACAGCGCCCCCTGAACCGTCTCGGACGGCGCAGGGGGCGCTGTTTTGTCTTTTTGGCACAAAGAAGCCACTAAATCCTCTTTTCCTTTTGTGGTTTTTCCGCTATACTAGAGGTGCAGGAATTCCAATGGTACAAGAAGGTCATCGCATCCAACGGCGAGGATCTGGACTGAACCTGAAATTGCAGACGCTGCCGGGCGTTCCCGGCGTGAGGGCTCCGCTTCGGCGGGGCCCTCTGCGTTCGGTCCGGCAGTTTTTGGACGAATCGGCTGAAAAACAGCAAAATTCGGTCAGAATGCGCTAGAATGCTGGACAGCATCCTGTGAATTGTGGTAGAATTGCAATAGAATGCGTGGAAGCGCAAAACCGATGCTGCGCGGTGAACGCAGCAAAGATGAAAGATGAAAGAGGTCGTTTGTGATGAAGATCATTCGTGCAAAGGATTACGCAGACATGTCCCGCAAGGCGGCAAACATTATTTCCGCACAGGTCATCATGAAGCCCAGTTGCGTGCTGGGTCTGGCCACCGGCGGCACCCCGGTGGGGGCCTACCAGCAACTGGTGGAGTGGTACAACAAGGGCGACATTGATTTCTCGGAGGTCACCACCGTGAACCTGGACGAGTACCGCGGCCTGCCCAAGGACCACCCGGAAAGCTACTGGAGCTTCATGCACCGCCACCTGTTCGACCACGTCAACATCAACCCCGCCCGCATCAACCTGCCGGACGGCACCAACCCCGATGCGGACGCAGCCTGCGCCCAGTACAACCAGATCATCCACAGCGTGGGCGGCATCGACCTGCAGCTGCTGGGCATCGGCCACGACGGCCACATCGGCTTCAACGAGCCGGGCGAGGCTTTTGAGCTGGAGACCCACTGTGTGGACCTGACCCAGGAGACCATCGAGGCCAACAAGCGCTTCTTTGACGGCAATGTAGACCTGGTGCCCAAGCAGGCCTACACCATGGGCATCAAGACCATCATGCAGGCCCGTAAGGTGCTGATGGTGGTCAACGGCACCGGCAAGGCCGAGATCGTGAAGAAGGCCTTCTTCGGCCCGGTCACCCCGGAAGTGCCCGCCAGCATCCTGCAGATGCACCCCGACTTCATCCTCGTGGGCGACGAAGAGGCCCTGAGCCTGATCTGATCGGTTCCCCAAAGCATGTTTCTGCCGCCGCACGGCCCTGCCACCGTGCGGCGGCTTTTTTCTGAGCAGGGGAATTGTAACGCAGCAAAAAATACAGTATACTGGAACAAAAACCACCACGAGGGAGGGGCGGCCGATGTTCAGCGAAGAGATGATCTGCAGCCTGAATGATCTGGAGCTGGAAGTTTATAAGTATGTTGTGCGGAACGCGGACAAGGTGTGCTATATGCGCATCCGGGAGTTTGCGGATGCCGCCCATGTGTCTACCTCCACCATCCTCCGGTTCTGCAAAAAGGCGGGCTGCGACGGCTACGCGGAGTTCAAGATCCGGCTGCGCCAGCATCTGGAACAGGCAAAGCAACCGCCGGTCAAGGACGATGTGTCGGAGGTCATCGACTTTTTGAAAAAGACCTGCTCGGCGGAGTTTGAGCAGAAGCTGGACATGCTGACCAGGGTCATCTTTCAGGCCCGGCACATCTTTTTTGTGGGCAGCGGTATGTCCGGCATCGTGGCCAAGTATGGGGCACGTTATTTTTCCAGCATGGGCAAGTTCTGCCTGTACATCGACGAGCCCCATTACCCCACCGAGAGCCGATTCGTGGAAAATTCGCTGGTGATCGTGTTTTCGGTGTCCGGCGAGTCCCGCGACACCATCGGCCATGTGATGCGCTTCAAGGAGCAGAACTGCCAGATCCTCAGCGTGACCAACACGGAAAACTGCACCATCGCAAAACTCTCGGACTATAATCTGGCCTATTATGTCACCTACGAGCGGCTGGGAGTCTACGATGTGACGACCCAGCTCCCGGCCATGAGCATCGTGGAGCGGCTGGGCAAAAAGCTCTACCGCTACACCTCCGAGGGCCCGGCAGCCATCTGAAAAAAGTCCAAAATAAAAAACAGAGTGTTACCCGAAAAAAACAAGTGCGAAAAAACGGCACTTGTTTTTTTATGCCCGGAAACTGCTGACAAATCACCTGCCTGCGTCTATAATGGGTGCATCGGAAGCGCTTCGACCGGAAATTGGATGGCTTGAAAAGGTAAAGGAGAAACAATCATGGCAAAAGATTATGCTGCGATCTCCAAAAAGATCGTGGAGAACATCGGCGGTGTGGAGAACATTGCCAGCGTGACCCACTGCATGACCCGCCTTCGCTTCGTGGTGAAGGACGAGGGCAAGATCAACGACGCAGCCGTCAAGGCGGCCGACGGCGTGATGGGCGTCGTGAACCAGGGCGGCCAGTACCAGATCATCATTGGCAACCATGTGGAAGAGGCCTATAACGAAGTGCTCAAGATGGGCGACTTCGGCGAGGCAAGCCAGGTGGCCCGCGGCGAGAAGAAGGAGCCCCTGACCCTGAAGAAGGTGGGCAACAACATTCTGGATGCCATCGTGGGCACCATGTCCCCGCTGATCCCCGCCATCATCGGCGGTTCCATGGTCAAGCTGCTGGTCATGCTGCTGGGCATGGCAGGCGTGTTGTCGGCCGACGGTGAGACCTATAAGATCCTGAACACCATCGGTGACGCAGCCTTCTACTTCCTGCCGGTGATGGTGGCCGCTTCTGCTTCCAAGAAGTTCAACACCAATATGTTCATCGCCATTGCCATTGCAGGCCTGATGCTGCACCCGGATTTCCGCACCATGATGGAGGCAGTCACGGTCGGCGATACCGCCGCACACTTCCTGGGCATCCCGGTGGTGGGCGTCAAGTACACCTACACCGTCATCCCGGCCCTGTGCATGACCTGGATCCTGTCTTACATTGAGCGCGCCATCGACAAGATCACCCCGGCTGTCACCAAGAACTTCCTCAAGCCCATGCTGATCTTCCTCGTTGCTGCTCCCATTGCGATCATCGTGGTCGGCCCGGTCGGCATCATGATCGGCGAGGGCATCTCCGCCTTCGTCTACTTCGTGCAGGCTAAGCTGGGCTTCCTAGCTGTGGGCATCATGGGCGCCCTCTGGCCCCTGCTGGTCATCACCGGCATGCACCGCGTGTTCACCCCCACCATCCTGCAGACCATCTCCGAGACCGGCATGGAGGGCACCGTTATGCCCTCTGAGATCGGTGCAAACCTGTCCCTGGGCGGCGTGTCCCTGGCCGTTGCCTTCAAGACCAAGAACAGCGAGCTGCGCCAGACTGCTCTGGCCGCTGCTTCCTCTGCTCTGATCGCCGGCACCACCGAGCCCGCCCTGTACGGCGTGGCCGTGCGCCTGAAGCGCCCCCTGATCGCTTCCCTGATCACCGGCTTCGTCTGCGGCTGCCTGGCCGGCATGGCAGGTCTGGCCAGCCGTTCCATGGTGTCGCCCAGCGTGCTCACCGGCGTGCAGTTCATCGACCCGGCCAACCCCGGTGTGAGCATCGCCTGGATCGCCGGCATCTCGGTGCTGTCCATCGTGCTGTCCTTTGTGCTGACGCTGGTGATCGGCTTTGAGGATCTCCCGGAAGAGGAGTGATCCCCATGTCTGATTACAAACTGCCCGAAAATTTCCTCTGGGGTGCTGCCATTGCGGCCAATCAGGCCGAAGGCGCTTACAACGAGGGCGGCCGCGGCCTGAGCAACATCGACATGATGCCCCACGGTGTCCACCGCATGGAGGTCAAGCTGGGCGGCACGCCCCACCCGACGCTGCAGGCAGGGGAGTATTACCCCAGCCACACCGGCGTGGACTTCTACCACCATTACAAAGAGGACATCGCCCTGATGGCAGAGCTGGGGCTGAAGGTGTTCCGCACCTCCATCTCCTGGTCCCGCCTGTACCCCCGCGGCGATGAACGGACCCCCAACCCGGAGGGCGTGGCCTTTTACCGCAATGTGTTCCAGGAGTGCCGGAAGTACGGCATTGAGCCGCTGGTCACCCTGTGCCACTTTGATATCCCCATGGGTCTGGTGGAGCAGTACGGCTCCTGGCGCAGCCGCAAAACGCTGGAATGCTTTGCCCGCTACGCCGAGACCTGCTTCAAAGAATACTCCGGCCTTGTGCACTACTGGCTTACCTTCAACGAGATCAACATCCTGCTGCACAGCCCCTTCTCCGGGGCAGGCATCGCCTTCCAGGAGGGCGAGAACCGCAGTCAGGTGATCTATCAGGCGGCCCACCATGTGCTGCTGGCCAGCGCCACGGCCACCCGCCTGGCCCACCAGTACGACCCCGCCAATCAGGTGGGCTGCATGCTGGCCGGCGGCAGCTTCTACCCCTACTCCTGCAACCCGGAGGACGTCTGGGAGTCGGTGCAGAAGGAGCAGGAAAACCTGCTCTTCATCGACGTGCAGGTGCGGGGCCGCTACCCCGGCTACGCCCGCAAGCTGTTTGCGGAAAAGCAGGTGCAGCTGCACACCGAGCCCGGCGATGACGCCCTGCTGCGGGAGAACACCGTGGACTTCATCTCCTTCAGCTACTACGCCAGCCGCTGCGTGGCGGCCAGCCTGGAGGGCAAGGCCGTGAACGACGGCAACGTGGTGCGCTCGGTGAAGAACCCCTATCTGCAGACCAGCCAGTGGGGCTGGGCCATCGACCCGCTGGGCCTGCGCATCACCATGAACCAGCTGTATGACCGCTACCAGAAACCGCTGTTCCTGGTGGAAAACGGTCTGGGTGCCCACGACACGGTGGAGCCTGACGGCAGTGTCCACGATGACTACCGCATCGACTACCTGCGCCGTCACATCGAGGCGGTCAAGCAGGCCGTGTCCGACGGCGTGGAGCTGATGGGTTACATCGCCTGGAGCGGCATCGACTTGGTGTCTGCTTCCACCGGCGAGATGAGCAAGCGGTACGGCTTCGTCTATGTGGACAAGCAGGACGACGGCACCGGTACGCTGGCCCGCAGCAAAAAAGATTCTTTCGATTGGTATCAGAAGGTCATCCGCTCCAACGGCGCAGACCTCTGAGCGTTTTCCTCCGTTTCATAAATGCGAAAAGCCGCCCCGCAGGCACCGGAAGTTCCGGCCTGCGGGGCGGCTTTTGCTGTGTGCGGCGGGCTGCGGGGCCGGTCAGCATGGCCGCAACAAGCCGTTTTATCAGGATTACTCCTTCCGCAAGGAGTACATGAGCGTGGGGAATCTGGTGCACAAGCAATCGTACCTGGATGCGGAAGCATAAGCCGAACACAACACGAAAGGGCCTCCCCGGAATGGGGAGGCCCTTTCTATGCGTTTACGACTTGACGTGGATCACGTTGGAAGGGAAAAGCATCAGTGCTTTTCCTTGTACTTGAGGCTGGCGAATGCGCCTGCGATGGTCAGCAGCATGCCGCTGAATGCCATGCCCAGAGCGGCCATCCAGTTCACGCCGGTCTGCGGCAGTGCATCCTGCACAGCGGGCAGGACCGCGTCAGACGGCAGGACCGGAGCGTCCGGGGTGGCATCCTGCACGGGCGGCAGCTCGGGGGTCTCCGGGGTCACGACTTCGTCCGGGGTCTCGTCCTCCACGGGCGTTTCCGGCGGGGTGACGGGCGGGACGATGACCGTCTCTTCGCCGTTCACGGTGACCGTGCGGGTCTCGATGGAGGTATAGTTGTAGTCCACATGGGCGTCGGTGGTGGTCACGGTCTCCTTGGACACTGGCGTGGTGTTCACCTTGTCCGTGGTGCGGTGGGTGTAGGAGACGCTGCCCTCGTCGTGCTCCTTGCTGCCGGAGCCGGAGAAGATCTTCTTCAGCACTTCGGTAAAGGTGGTGTAGTGGCCTTTGCCGGTACCGGATCCTTCGACCGTTTCGCTCTTCTTCTGCGTATAGGTACCGTCGAAGTCGCCGGAAGTATTTTCGCCGTAAGCCGTAGCACCCTCACCGGTTTTATGGGTGGTGGTGGTCTGCTTGTTCAGCTCCAGAAGGCGCTTGGCGAAGTCCTGCGAGCTGCGGATGCTCAGCGGGGCGGTGATGGTCTTGATGGTGGATTCGGTCTGACCGACGACCTTGCCCTCGCTCACCTGGGTCAGCTCGGAGATCATCAGGTCATAGCCGCCGACGTAACCCCAGGTGCCGTCCTGGCGCTTGTAGGTGCTGTTGATGCAGGTGTTGGCATCGCGGGACATATAGCCGTAGGCGGTCAGCTCAGAGGACTTGAGATAGACCTGATAGCCGCTCTCACCGGTGCTGTTGGTGCCGGTGGTTCCGATCTTCACAACGTAGGTGCCGACGATGGCATTGCGCTCTTTCGTGGTCAAGTCCCTATAGGTCTTGCTGCTGCCGGTTGCCTTCAGGTAAGCGTTAATGGCCTCATCCTCTGCGCTGATGCCGGGGTTCCAATAGTCGCCCCACTGACCCTGATACAGCTTGATGCTGCCATCTTTATCTTTGATAGGATCATAGGCGACAGTGCCGGTCAGCTTGTAGTAGGCGCTCTTGTCGGGGTTGTTGTTCCTATTGCCGCGGTCATACTCGTAATGGCCGCTGCCCTCGCCGCCTTCATCATCCCAGCTGATCTTGCTGTCCAGGCCGACCGTCTGGTTGTCCTTACCGTTGACCAGTTTTCCGGCATCGTAGTTCCACTCCAGCTTCAGATTCTTGCTCACCAGCACGCAGTCGGTCTGGTTGACCTTGCCGTCCTCATCCGGCAGCAGATCCAGCTTGGAGCCGGAAGCGAGATCGAGGTGGCCGATGTCGTCGCGCTGCTCTTCGGAGTGCACAGTGTTACTATCAACACGAACTTCATGGCCGTTAGCGTCTGTATAGTAATAATAGCCGTTCCACCCCCAAGTCGATTTCCAATAGACCTCAATTTTGGAACCATCCGGTGCCTTGCTGAAGTATTTGAATTCACCCGTCTTTTCACCGGAGTAGTAGTTCTTCTTGGTCTCTTCGTAATCAGAACCCTTGTTGGCAACGTAAGTGGAGTTCTTGGCGATCCGCTCCTGCTCCTGCAGAGCCTTGATCAGCTCATCTTTGCTCATGTTATCGGGCGAGATGGCCTTGGTGAAATACTTGATGATATCTTCCTTTTTGGTGGTGGAATCGATCTTCGTTTCACCGATCCGGAGTTCCTCGCCGGGCTGAAGTTTGCTCTGGATCTCCTGGATCTGCTTCCACAGCTCGTCGTATGCCTTCTCAAGATCCTTATCGTCCTTGATGATGCCGGTGACACTGGAGGAGGTGTGTACATCCTTCCGGACGGTGAGGGTCTCGCTCAGGGTGCTGTAATCCACGGTGATGGTTTCGTCACCCTTCGTGAAGGTCGCGGTCTTGCCGTCGGCGTTCAGTCGGATGCTGTCAGCGGAAACACTGTATTGGCCTGCCAGTGCGGTCTGGATCTCTTCAGGGGTCAGCGGAGCACCGGCCTTTTTGGTGAAGGTGTAGGTGGTCTTTACGCCGTTTTTGTCCTCGACCGTGCAGGTGTAGCCGTCATCGGTTTTGGTCACATTGCGGTAGATGTTTCCGTCCACCGTAATGGTGCCGGCGTTTTCGTCGATCGACCAGTTCTTGCCGCCGGGGATCACCAGCTTGTCGTTAAGATCCTTGGTGTCCGTCTTTGTGGATTCAGAAAGTGTGTCGATCGTCCATTCCACGCGCTTGATGCCGGAGAAGTCCATGCTGCCGATATCAATGCTGTAACCTTCCTGAAGCAGGGTAGCTTTGTCCTTGCCGCTCTTGTTCTGCAGCTCTTTCCAGGCGATCTCTTCCTTCTCCGCATCGGTGAGGGAAGCGGACGATTCCTTGATCGTGCAGGTACGGGTGATCTTGGTGCTGGTGCCGTCGGGCGAGGTCACGGTTTCTTCTTTTTTGTAGGTCGTGGTGCCCTTCTCCGTGTCTATGCCGTCGAACGTCCAACCTTCGAGAGAGGGAAGTTCACCGCTGCCGGGCTTGACGTAGGTGCCGTTGAGGGAACCGCTCTCAGTCCACGTATTCGAGCCGGTCACATAAGCGGTACCGGTGACGGTGTAGTCCTTGATGTCCTCGCGGGTCTCGGTGTTTTTGCTCGGATCAGAACTGCCCGGCTCAGGCGCAGAAACCGTTGCCCCGTCATAGCAGAGGGTGACAGTATGAACGTTGCCGTCTGCATCGGTATAGCTGAGATTGAGCTGGCCTTTGCCGGTAGGATCGATCGTATTCAGCTGGTTCTTGAAATCCTCGCTGTCCACATTGATGCCGGTTTTCTTGGCGGCATCCGTCAGAGCGGCCTTGATGGCTTCCAGCTTGGCGTCGTTGTTGGCCTTGTCGATGCTGGCCTGACCGCCTTCGACCTGACCCTCATTCTTGATGGTTTCGGTGACCGTGACGTCGTAGCTCAGGAGCTTGCGGTAAACATCATTCTGGCTGATGGTCAGTTTTTCGCCCTTGTAGGAGATGCTGTCGTCGGCGGCATTATAAGTGAAGCCATCGCCCAGACGCTTTGCCAGCTGCTCGTTGCTGAGCTTGGTGGAACTTTCCTCTTTTTTCGTAACCGTATAGGTGATGTTTTTATCAGTATCCGTATAAGTGCCGCCGTTATCGAGGGCCTTCTCAAGGATATCCTTAGAAACTTTGAGCTCGCTCTTACCGTTCTTTACGGTGATGGAATCGGGCAACTCGGCCTCGGTGCTCAGATCCTGATCCTTCTTCGTTTCGGTGCCCTTTTCCACCTTGAGCACCAGCGTGGTCTCAGTGGTGGTCTTGACCGAATTGCCGGTGATCTCGTAGTAGGTAACGCGGGTGACGGTGTTGCCGTTCTCGTCGGTAGAGGTCTCTTCCTTTTTCAGGGTATAGGTGGTGTTGCCCTCGTCGTCGGTCTTTTTCTCCAGGCCGTCCTCGGGGACATCCAGCAGCTTGGCGATATCCTCAGCGGCCATCTCCTTTTCCGCGTTCTCGGTCTTTTTCAGGGTCAGCTCCTTGGAATTGCCGTCCTTAGAATTCTCGACCTTGTCCACGGTGTAGTCGCCCAGCTTGGCATCCTTATCGGTTTTCCAGTCCGGACGCACTTCGCCAAGCTCCTTGTTCAGGTCGATCTCTTCGCCCTTCTTGGTGTCGGTAATGGTGGTGGAGGAATCGGCCTTGCCGGTGCCGGTGGTAGTGGTGGTCTCGGTGCCGGTGGTCTCGGTGGGGGTGGTGATGGTGGTGTTGCCGTCCTCGTCCTTGCCCACCACGGGGTCGCCCTTCTTCACCTCGGCGTCGGGGTCCACAACGGTGGTACTGGAAGAGCTGTCGGGGGGCTCTTCCTTGGTGGCCTCGCCGATCTTGCCGTCCTTGCCGGTGGCTTCGTCCTTCTTGCTGTTGTCGATCACGTCACCCTTCATATAGGTGCCGTCGGGGTTCTCAGTCTCGTCCGTCTCGCCGGAGCCCTCAGAGCCGTCGGCTTCACCGTCCTCACCGGATTTGCCGGGCTCTTCCGGCTTCTCAGCAGGTTTATAGTCAATGGTGATGTCCTCGGTTTTGGTGCCGGGGCCGAACGCAGGGGCCTGATCATCTTTCTTGGCCTCTTCGTTCATCCGGGGGGGGGGTAAACTCCTCCTGCTCTCCGGCTTCCTCCTGCTTTTCCCCTTCCTCAGCGACGGGGGCGGGCGTGGAACTCTCGACTACAGGTTCGGCCTGCGGGGCAGCGTTATCCTCGGCAGAGTCGGGGCCTTCCACAGCATGGGCGGCCATGGGCTGTGCGGCGACACAGGCGGTCAGGGCTACGGACATGGCTGCGAGTTTCAGCTTTTTGTTCGTCATGATTGATGGCTCCTTTCAAATGGTGTCAAGTCTTTTACGCATTACCACTGTCCCATAGAATGGACATATTTCGAGGATTACTATCCTGCTTCCTTTATACCATTTTCTAGTGCGGGTTGTCAAGAAAAAATGTGTAGAAACGCATGATTTGTGAAAATATTCCAAAGTCTGAATTGGATATTTTGCACAAATCACAAGAATTTGTTGCAGAAAAAAGAGAAACTGTTGCGGATGTGAAATGATGCGGTTGCGGTACTGGTGCAGAGTGTGCGGATTGTTGCGGAAAACCACTTTTTGAGGGACGGAATTTCTGGCAAAGAACCGGCTGGAATTTCTCCTGCCGCCCTGCTGCAGACGAAAAAGGCCCCCGGAAACCTGCGTCTCCGGGGGCCTTGCCCTCTACCTTATATAGGGCAGTCGGCGATCACTGCTTCTGCTTCAGCCGGGCCATGTAGCTGTCGGCGGCCACGGCGGCAGCGGTGAAGCTGTTGTTCTTCCACCAGTTGATCAATGCGGCCACGGTGGTGATGCCGGCGGTGACCAGCTGCTCCACAGTGGTGCTCTCGATGGGCAGCACGGGCTTGCCCATTGCGCTCAGCACCTGATTGGTCAGGGCCAGCAGGAGCACAGCGGTGCGGGCCAGGGTAGCGGCGGAGATCTTGTTGCTCAGTTCCATAAATCAGTTCCTCTCTTTCATTCGTTCGTGGTTCTCAAGGTCGGCGATGCGGTGGTTGGCCACCTTCATCTGCTCTTCCAGAATGGGCACGCGGCGGGCGAAATTGTTGTGCTCGCGCACCTCGCGGGTCAGTTCTTCCAGTTTGGTGTCGGTCACGGCCTGACTGCGGCTGTTGGCGATCAGCACCCCGATCAGGGTCACGGCACCGGCGATCAGGGCGGACAGGATGCTTTCCATTGGGTTCACCTCCTTCTTAACCTGTCCAGCGGCTTTTGGCGGGGCGGGTGTCCACATGGACCCAGCCCACAGCCCGTCCGGCCCGGGGCGGGTACCGGCCGATGCCGCCGGTGCCGGGCAGGCAGGTCTCTGCATAGGCGGCCAGCTGCTCCACCGGGATGCCCTGCACCCGGATGTCGGCAGCGCGCCCATACAGATGCTGGCTGTAGGCGGCCCCGCCCACGGATTTGTTGTGAGCGGCGGTGCGGTAGCCGCTGGTGATGACTACGGGGCGGCCGAAGTGGTCGCGGATCTTCTGCAGCAGGGCGGCAAGGCTGCTGTCCACGAACACAGGGTCCGAGCCATCTTTGCAGGCAAACTCGGCCACGGTGAAGTTTGCGCTCAGCTTCCGGGTGCCGTCCCGCGTGCGGGACCAGGCTTCAAGCATCGGCTTCCACCTCCGCCAGCAGGGCTTCCACGGTGCTGCGCAGACGGGCGGGCACCTCGTCCAGCGTCTTGATACCCTTGCGGATCAGGGCTGCATAAATTTTCGCCATCAATTTTCCTCCTTTTCTTCGTACAGCTCGCACAGGGCCACCTGAAGATCGGTGACACTGCTCTCCACGGCGGTCACCTGCGTCAGCAGGTCGGCAAGGGTGGGGTAGTGGTAGCCGTCAATCCAGAGTTCCAAAGGGAACACTGTTTTGTATGGAGAAACAACATGAAGGATGCCGTTTGTTTGGAATGTGATTGTAAAATTGATGTCACAGTCATAAGTTGTCGTGCCACCGCGTGCAATGCTTTTTTCAGTGTTATTACCGTAGCTGTTGTACTTGCCTTTGGTAATGCATATCTTATCAACATTGCCTGGAATCTGAACATCCCAAGTTGTGAATTTGTTAGGAGACGTCACATGGGTGTTCCACACCAGTCGCGCCTCCGACTTGACCGCCACGGCGGCAGCGATCTTATCATTGAGGGTCTTGCCGCTGATGGTGCCGTCCTCGTCCACGTCCAGATAGTCGCCCACCTTGACGCCGCCCAGCTGGTCCGCCGCAGCGGGCGGCAGGGTGTACGGCGTGCCGAACTTGGCGTCGGCCTCCAGCCGGGTATAGTAGGCGGTCAGGTCGGCACCCAGCGTGTGCAGGGCGGCCGTCTTTTCCGCACCGGTCCACCCGGCGGCAGTGCTGGCGGTGGTGAGCGCTTTTTTCACGCCGTAGGGCAGCAGGGCCGGGGTGAGCGGCGCAAAGCCGTCGGTCATGCTGTCCAGCTGTTCGGCGGAGGCAGGCACAAGGGTCAGGGTGGCGTCCTCCCGCACAGCCACGCCGTATTGCGGGTCGATGCGCACCGGGCCGGGGGTCTTTGCGTCCGGCAGGGTGCTGCTGCGCACATAGGGCGTCAGGTCGGGCGGGGGCGTAGTGTCGGTGAGCAGGGCACCGGTGTCGGGGTTCACGCTCAGAACCCGCAGCAGGGAGCCGGCTGCCGGCTGCGCAGGCCGGGGCAGGGCACCCACGTCCTGCGCACGCAGGACCACTACACCGCTTTTGCCGTTCACGCTCAGTACCTGACCGTCTGCCGGGGCCAGCTCTTCGGCGCGGGCGGCAGCAGCCTCGGCCCGGGATGCACACCCGGCCGCCGCGGTGCTGCTGGTGCTGGCCTGCCGGGCAGCAGTCTGTGCCTGTGCGGCACTGGAAGTGCAGCGTTCGGCGCTGGCCGAGGCGCTCTGGGCCGCCGTGGCGGCTGTGCTGGCACTTTCCAGCACGCGGGCCACGAACTGCTCGTACAGGGTGGGCGGCAGGTCCTCGGAGCCGCCGTCGGTGGGCAGGGTGGCATAGGTGTCGTACCGGCCGGGGCGGGTGTAGGCGGTGTAGCCGGAGCCGCTCACGGCGGCCAGCATCCACTGCCCACCGGTGCAGCCGGTGAGGCGGCGGTCCACCGTCACGCAGGCATCGCCGTCCAGCGGCACCGGGGCCAGCTGGGTGCCGTCGCTGCGGCGCAGGTACAGGGCAATGGCGCAGTCGGCCCAGCTTTCGGGCAGCTGGAACTGCAGCCGGTCCACGCCTTCCGCATTCTGTGCGCCCAGGTGCAGGCGGCTGGGCTGCGGCAGGAATTCGGTGCCGCCGCAGGCTCGTTGAATGATCTGGATCTTCATGGTTTTGACCTTCCTTTCCGGTTTTTTATTTGATTGTACGCCGGGGCGCGCGGCAGCAGAAGTGTGTTCTTTTTCTCCGCAGATTTCTGGGCTTCGGCATTTTGCCGGAGGGGTGTTTTTGGGGGTAATTCGGGGGCAATTCCGGGTGCGGAAAATGCCCGGCGGCGGGCCTGGTTTTGTGCAGAAAACTGCGGTATTTGGCCGCTTGTTTCCGTGCGGGAGGGCCAGAAACGGGTCGTTCCGGGGCATCCGGGATGGATACAAATGTTAAAAATTCATGAACAGAACAAAGACGAAAAAAGGCGAAAAATCCGGAGGAAATAACTTAAAAAACAATATTTTGCAGGAAACACTGTTAAAATTGCACAAAAAAGAATGTCAAGCATCTAACAAAGTGGAGACGCCCGATTTGACAAATCGGCTCCGGTCTGGTAAGATAATACCGCGCAACGGAGCAACGGACGTTGCAGCGTTTAAATTTTATCTGGATGAAGTGAAATGCCGTCTGAGCGGACGGTACGGTGCAGGCAATGGGGGCCTGTGCCGGGGGACGGAGCAATGTCCCGTTGGAACGGATTCCGACGCAATACGATGCTTGGCTTCCACAGCCGGAAAAGCATCGTATTTGATTGTGGAGCCCCTGGTGCTCCGCAGTCCCGGCGGCCGGGGTGCAATGCAGCATCCGCGGCCGCACCAAAAACAAGAAGAGAGGAGTTGTCTCGTATCGCTTCCGTAAACTTGAAAAAAGCATCCTCGGGCTGCAGATCTGCAGTCTCTTCCCGCGTGCTGGCGTTTTGTGTCATGGTCGTGTGCCTTGTGGCTACCCTTGGTGTGACCGCTGCGAATCTGCGGCTGACCTACGTCACCGACTCCAATGGGGCCAAGCAGGTGATCCTCACCTCTGCCACCGACCCCGCTAAGGTCATGAGCCTCTCCGGCATCCAGTCCGAAGAGGGCGACCAGGTCTATTACACGGCGTTCAGCGGCAACCTTGCCACCCTGAACATTGAGCGCGCATTCTCGGTGAACATCCAGGCCGACGGCCAGACCTACCCGGTGAAGATGGTGTACGGCACTGTGGCCGATGCCTTGCAGCGCGCCGGCATCACCCTGGAGGGCGATGACTACACCGAGCCTGCCCTGGACCGCCTGGTGACCGCAGGCACCCCGATCGTGGTGCACCGCGTGGACTATCAGGACCGCGTGGAAACGCAGGCCATCCCCTATGATACCGAGTATGTCTATACCAGCCTGTACTTCCGCAACACCGGGCGCACCACCACCGTGCAGCACGGTGCCGAGGGCCAGCAGACCGTGACCACCCGCGACCGCTATGTGGACGGTGAGCTGGAGAACAGCATCGTGGTGGATTCCACCACCACCGTGCAGCCCACGAACCATGTCATCAAGACCTACGGCGCAGGCGCACCCGTCTCGCCCCTGACCGGCCCGGATGGCACCACCAATGCCCCTGCTTCCTACAGCAAGGTGCTCACCGGCAAGGCCACCGGTTATTATTCTAAAACCGGCAAGGGCTCTTCCGGCCTTGGCCTTGGCTACGGCACCGTGGCCGTGGACCCGGATGTGATCCCCTACGGCACCAAGCTGTACATCACTTCTACGGACGGAAAGTTCGTGTACGGCTACGCGGTGGCCACCGACACCGGCATCGCGGTGCAGAAGGGTCAGATCCTGGTGGACCTGTTCTATGAGACCTACGCCGAGAGCGTGATCAACGGTGCCATTCAGGTGAATGTGTATGTGGTGGGCTGACCGGTCCGCCGCATGACCCCCATAACAGAAAAGGACCCCGCAGAGCGGAGCATTTGTACGTTTCTCCCAAAAGAGAGAGGTGCAGAGGCTCCGCTTTTTTCATTGCATTGGTAAGATTCACGATAAATTTTGCAAAAAATTGGCGGGTGTGTATATAAGGGAGAAATATTGAAGAAAAGATTATGGGTATTTTTCCAGAAAAGGCCTTGAAAAACCGGTCGGAATTCTTTAATATAAAAGAGTAAAAAGCTACAGGTGCGCGTATGCGGATCTGTACGGGGAGGAGCAGTCTATGAAACCGACCGAAGAAAAGATTCAGGGCAATGCATCGGATCTGCCGGTGTATCTGTTCAAGCAGGGCAACAACTGCGAGGCCTATCGTTACTTCGGCGCACATCTGGAAACACGCGCAGGCGAGCCCGGCGTCGTGTTCCGCGTATGGGCACCGCACGCTGTGGCCATCAGCGTGGTAGGCGACTTCAACAGCTGGAAGCCCGGCAGCCACCCCATGCACAAGGTGGATGGGGATTCTGTGTGGGAATTGTTTATTCCTGGCATGAAGGAATTCGACGTTTACAAATACTGCGTGACTACGCGTGCAGGCGACCTTGTCTACAAGGCTGACCCCTATGCGTTCCACGCCGAGACCCGGCCGTCCAACGGCAGCAAGGTCTATGATATCTCCGGCTTTGCCTGGCACGATGAGGCTTGGCAGGCCGCCCAGAAGAAGGCCGATGTGATCAACGGCCCCATGAACATCTACGAGATGCACGTCGGCAGCTGGAAGATGAAGGAGGGCAACAAGCCCTACAACTACGCAGAGCTGGCCGACCAGCTGATCCCCTACATCACCGAGATGGGTTATACCCATGTGGAGCTGCTGCCCGTGATGGAATATCCCTTCGACGGCAGCTGGGGTTATCAGGTCACCGGCTATTTTGCCCCCACCAGCCGCTACGGCACCCCCAAGGACTTCATGACCTTTGTGGATAAGCTGCACGCAGCCGGCATCGGCGTGATCATGGACTGGGTGCCTGCCCACTTCCCCAAGGACCAGTTCGGCCTGTACAACTTTGACGGTGAGCCCTGTTATGAGGACCCCAATCCCAAGCGCGGTGAGCACAAGGAGTGGGGCACCATGGTGTTCGACTTCGGCCGCAACGAGGTGCAGAGCTTTTTGATCTCCAGTGCCCTGTACTGGCTGGAGCAGTACCACATCGACGGCCTGCGGGTGGACGCCGTGGCCTCCATGCTGTATCTGGATTACAACCGCAGGGACGGCGAGTGGGAGCCCAACAAGGACGGCGGCAAGGAGAACCTGGAGGCCGTGGCCTTCCTGCGCAAGCTCAACAACACCGTGCTGGGCCGTCACCCCCACAAGTACATGATCGCGGAGGAGTCCACCGCATGGCCTATGGTCACAAAGCCCGCTTCGGACGGCGGCCTGGGCTTCAACTTCAAGTGGAACATGGGCTGGATGAACGACATGCTCAGCTACATGAAGACCGACCCGCTCTTCCGTGCAGGCAACCACAACAAGGTTACCTTCAGCTTCTTCTATGCGTTCAGCGAGAACTTTGTGCTGCCCATCAGCCACGACGAAGTGGTGCACGGCAAGGGCAGCCTGATCAACAAGATGCCCGGCGAGTATGAGGCAAAGTTTGCCAACCTGCGCACCTTCTTTGGCTACATGATGGCGCACCCGGGCAAGAAGCTGCTGTTCATGGGTCAGGAGTTCGGCCAGTTTGCCGAGTGGAACGAGGCCAAGCAGCTGGATTGGATGCTGCTGGGCTACGACAAGCACACTGAGCTGAAGAACTATGCCAAGACCCTCAACGCTTTCTACAAGGACCACCCCGCTTTCTGGCAGGTGGACTACAGCTGGGAGGGCTTCCAGTGGATCGTGCCCGACGACTCCCAGCAGAGCGTCATCGCCTTCCTGCGCAAGGACACTGCCGGCAAGCAGATCCTGGTGGTGTGCAACTTCAACCCTGTGCTCCGGGAGGGCTACACCCTGGGTGCCCCGGTGACCGGTACCTACAAAGAGGTGCTGAACAGCGACGACGCTGCCTTTGGCGGCTCCGGTGCGGTCCACAACAAGCCCGTGCGGACCCACAAAAAGCCCATGCACGGTTTTGAGCAGAGCATCACCATCACCCTGCCCCCCATGAGCACCCTGTACTTTGAGGTGCCTACAAAGCGCACCGCCAAAACTGCAGCGGACAAGGCGAAAAAGCCCGGCAAAAAGACCGCCGCCAAAAAGACCACCAAGGCAGCCCCGGCAGAAAAGGCCGTGAAAAAGCCTGGCCGCAAACCCAAGGCTGCCCCGGAGGCCCCCACGGAAAAGGATGCAAAAAAGCCCGGCCGTAAGCCCAAGGCCGCCGAAGCTCCGGCAGAAAAGCCGGTGAAGAAACCCACCCGGAAGGCAAAGGCTGAGCCGGAACCGGCAGCAGAGGAAGCGCCCAAAAAGCGCGGCCGCAAACCCAAGGCAGCCAAAGAGTAACCCATCCGTTCTACACGATCATTTGTTGACGCTCATTTCCGAACAACGGAAATGTTAATGTTAAAGGGGAGAATAAAGCTATGGCAAAAGAAATTGTGGCAATGATCCTTGCCGGCGGACGTGGCTCGCGCTTGTACGCGCTGACACAGAAAACGGCAAAACCTGCAGTGTCCTTCGGCGGTAAGTACCGCATCGTGGACTTCCCGCTGTCCAACTGCGTGAACTCCAACATTGATACCGTTGGCATTGCGACCCAGTATCAGCCCCAGAAGCTGAACGAGTACATCGGCAACGGCCAGCCCTGGGATCTGGACCGTCTGCACGGCGGCGTGCACACCCTGCCCCCTTACGAGCAGGCGAAGGGCACCGACTGGTACAAGGGCACGGCAAACGCGATCTATCAGAACATCGGCTTCATCGACAGCTATGATCCCGAGTATGTGATCATCCTGTCCGGTGACCAGATCTGCAAGCAGGACTACGCAGACTTCCTGCGCTTCCACAAAGAAAAGGGCGCAGAGTTCTCTGTGGCCGTCATGGAAGTGGACTGGAAGGAAGCCTCCCGCTTTGGCCTGATGGTCGCTGACGAGAACGACCGCATCACCGAGTTCCAGGAGAAGCCCCCGGTACCCAAGTCCAACCTGGCTTCCATGGGCATTTACATCTTCAACTGGGATGTCCTGAAGAAGTATCTGGAAGAGGACGAGGCAGACCCCAACTCCAAGAACGACTTCGGCATGAACATCATCCCCGCACTGCTGCGCGACGGCCGCAAGATGTACGCTTACCGTTTTGCCGGTTACTGGCGTGACGTGGGCACCATCGACAGCCTGTGGGAAGCCAACATGGAAGTGCTGGATCCCGAGAACTCCGGCATCGACATTTTCGACAAGACCTGGAAGATCTACAGCCGCAACCCCGTGCTGCCGGCTCAGAAGATCGGCCCCCGCGCCGTCGTGCAGGACTCTCTGGTCACCGAGGGCTGCAAGATCTACGGCACCGTCAAGCACTCTGTGCTGAGCGCAGGCGTCGTGGTGGAAGAGGGCGCTACCGTTGAGGACGCTGTCCTGATGGACGGCGTGGTCGTCAAGGCAGGTGCCGTGGTCAAGCGCTGCATCCTGGCAGAGGACGTTGTGGTCGGTGCCGGTGCAAAGGTCGGCGGCGACGGCCCCATCGCACATGTGGGCACCGGTCTGACGGTCGGTGCAGGCGCCACCGTCAAGGAGGGCGCAAAAGTGTTTGAATCCGTCAAGGAGGGCGTGGAAGTATGCTGAGACAGAACACCAATGCGTTGGGCATCATTTTCCCCAACAGCTATGACAATACCGTTCCGGAGCTGGTGACCGAGCGTGCAATGGCTTCGATCCCCTTTGCAGGCCGTTACCGCATGGTGGACTTTGTGCTGTCCAGCATGGCCAACTGCGGCATCTCCAACGTGTCCATCGTGGTGCGTAAGAACTACCACTCCCTGATGGATCACCTGGGCACCGGCCGTGAATGGGATATGGCCCGCCGTCACGGCGGCCTGAACATCGTGCCTCCCTTTGCAGAAAAGGGCGTGCGCATTTACTCCGGCCGTGTGGAGGCTCTGGGCTCCATCCTGAACTTCCTGGAGAATCAGAAGGAGAAGTATGTGGTCATGAGCGATGCCAACATCGCCATCAACTACGACTTCAACGCCCTGCTGGCTGCCCATCAGGCCAGCGGTGCCGATGTGACCGTCGCTTACCAGAAGACCGAGATCCCCGAGGGCCGCAAGAACGACAACTATACCCTGACCGTCGATGCCGACGGCCATGTGACCGAGCTGCTGTTCAATGACTACCGCCCCGGCGTGCAGAACCTGGACCTGAACATCTATGTGCTGGAGCGCGAGACCCTGATCAAGCTGGTCAAGGACGCAACTTCCCGCGGCCTGATCTACTTCGAGCGCGATATCCTGGCACACAATGTCAACATCCTGAACATCCATGCGCTGGAGTACACCGGCTATGTGGCTCATGTCTGCGACATGAAGAGCTACTTCGACGAGAACCTGAAGCTCATCGACGAGAAGAACCTGGATGCCCTGTTTCCGAAGAGCAGCCCGGTCTACACGAAGATCCGTGACGACAACCCCACCCGTTATGTCACCGGCTCCAAGGTGGAAAACTCCATCCTGGCCGACGGCTGCCTCATTGAGGGCACCGTGGAGAACTGTGTGCTGTTCCGCGGCGTCAAGATCAAGAAGGGTGCTGTGGTCAAGAACTGCGTGCTCATGCAGGACACCGTGGTGGAGCCCAACGTGGAGCTGGATTGTGTGGTCACCGACAAGAACGTGAAGATCACCGCCGGCAAGAAGCTGTCCGGCACCGAGAGCTTCCCGGTGTATGTGCAGAAGAAGCACACCGTCTGATCCTTGCAATATCCATAGGGGCGGCTTCCTCCCCGGTAGCCCCTCTTGAGAGGGGCGGGGGCACTTGTGTGCCCCCGCCTGCTCTTTTGTATGTGTATCCGTTCCGCTGCCTGGCGGTGGGAGGGGAGAGCGGATCATGACCCCAATATGGAAGGAGCGAACCTATGAGAATCCTGTATGCTGCTTCGGAAGCAAACCCCTTTGCAAAATCCGGTGGTCTGGCAGACGTGGCCGGTGCCCTGCCCAAAGCCCTGGTGAAGGACGGCGTGGACGCCCGTGTCATTATGCCGCTGTACGGTGATTTGAAGTTCCGGGATAAGCTGGAGTACGTTACCAACTACTCGGTGCCTGTGGGCTGGCGCAGCCAGTACTGCGGCCTGTTCAAGGCCGAAGTGGACGGCGTGACCTACTACTTCCTCGACAACGAGTATTACTTCAAGCGCCGCGGCCTCTACGGCTTTTACGATGACGGCGAGCGTTTCGCCTTCTTCTCCCGTGCCGTGCTGGAGACCCTGTTCTACATCGACTTCACCCCGGACATCATCAACTGCAACGACTGGCAGACTGCTCTGGTGCCCGTGTACCTGAACCTGTACTACCGCCATCTGGATAAGTTCAACCGCATCAAGACGGTGTTCACCATCCACAACATTGCCTACCAGGGCAAGTACGGCACCGACATTCTGGAAGATACCTGCGGCATCGGCCGCCGGGACCAGCACATCGTGGAGTACGATGGCTGCGCCAACTTCATGAAGGGTGCTTTTGAGACGGCCGACAAGATCACCACGGTCAGCCCCACCTACGCACAGGAGATCCTGGACCCCTGGTTCAGCTACGGTCTGGATGCCCTGCTGCGGGAAAAGCAGTATAAGCTGTGCGGCATTCTGAACGGCATCGACATGGATGCCAACGACCCCGCCACCGACAAGCACATCCCCTTCAATTACAGCATCGACAACTTTGAAGAGGGCAAGGCAAAGTGCAAGGAGGCCCTGCAGGACAGGTTCGGCCTGAACAAGGACGGCAGCCCCGTCTTTGGCATGGTCAGCCGCATGGTCGGCATGAAGGGCTTTGACCTGGTGCAGAGCGTCGCCGACGGTCTGGTGGACCGCGGCATCGAGCTGGTGATCCTGGGCAGCGGCGAGAGCCAGTACGAGAACTTCTTCTCCGAACTGTGCGCCCGTCACCCGGGCCGTGTGGGCACCTACATCGGCTTCGAGCCGGCCCTGTCGCAGGAGATCTACGCCGGTGCAGACGCCTTTATTATGCCGTCCAAGAGCGAGCCCTGCGGCCTGGCCCAGATGGTGGCCTGCCGTTATGGCACGCCTCCCATCGTGCGTGAGACTGGCGGTCTGCGCGACTCCATCCACGACAGCACCATGGGCGACGGCAATGGCTTCACCTTTGCCGGCTACAGTGCCCACGAGCTGTACGAGGCCTGCTGCCACGCACAGGATGCCTACAACAACAAGGAAAACTGGCACAACCTGGTGCATCACTGCATGGAGTGCGACTTCAGCTGGGACGTCTCCGCCAAGAGCTACGAGGGCCTGTACAACGAGACCGCCAACCTCTGGTAAAACGGTTCTGACCCTGATTTTTGCCGCCCGACTCTCCGGAGCTGGGCGGCTTTTTTGCGTTTTTGCCCAAATTTTTTCGAAAAAAGCGGTCTTTTGTTGAAAAACATCCTTGTGCCCTGGGAAATTGTGTGCTATACTGAGGTAGTTTTTAACAATTTCTTCATAATAGGTATGGAGAAATTGCAGTGGCATAAAGAGGAGAATATTATGAACTGGAAACGTGTGATCAGCGGTGTGCTGGCAGCGGCTATGCTGTCCGCTCTGCCGGTGCAGCTTCTGGCTTCTGCGGAGGGTGCAGAGGCTGCTGCAGAGGTCAATACCTGGGAAGATCTGACCTCGGTTGAGTCCCTGGAGGACAGCAACACCTTCTACTACAACAAAAACGGCTATACGTTTGAAAAGCTCTCTCACCCGGAAAAGGACGTCAAGACGGCAGACGGCGTTGTGGACTATCTGGGCGATGGGGCAGTGGACGTGGTGACCGACCCGGAGGCTGAGGGCTACAATGCCGGCGACCGGGGCCAGAACTACGCATGGGCTGCTGTGGGCTACGGCGATTGGATCTATGTGGGCACCTGCTACGCAGCCATCGGCAACACCCTCTCTCTGATGAAGAGCAGCCTGGGGGACGAGTTCGATGACAGGGTCCTGAAGGCTACCTTCGACGCCCTCTACAACGGCACCTTCTTCCTGGAAGAAGCCGACGGCGGCAAACCCAAGGGCGTGCTGGTCAAGATCAACACCAAGACCGGCGAGACCAAGGTGCTGATGTCCGGCACCCTCAACGGTCACACCCCCCTGTTCCGCAATGCCATCGAGTACCACGGCAAGCTGTACTTCTGCGGCAGCGTGGGCGGCGGCGGCATTGGCTTTTTGCCCAGCGTGTGGCAGGTGGACCCGGAGACGGACGAATGCAAGGTCGTGTATGCAGGCCTGAACAGTGTGCAGGATTACGCTGCAGCCTACAAGGAGGGCATCAGCACCGGCATCCGTGGCATGTGCGTCTATCAGGACCAGCTGGTCATCAGCAACGTGACCATGGACGCCGCCACCGGCAAGAGCAGTGCCACCCTGCTGATCTCCTCCGATCCGGAGAAGGGCTTTACCCAGATCGCAGATTCCGAGAGCCTGTTCAACTACCCGGCTTACCGCTATGCCGACAGCATCTACGGCGGCAGCATCTGGGATATGGTGGAGTACAACAACAGCCTGTATGTTTCCATCTGCACCGGCACCCTGGACAATATGCCCAACAAAAACACCATGCAGTCCTTTGCACTGGTGCGTGGCGACCGGAATGCCGACGGCACCTTTACCTGGACCCCTGTGGCTGGTGACCAGAAAAAGGACGGTGCCCGGTACACCTTTGGCATCGACCCGGAGCGCACCCGTTCCGGCGCAGCCAACCTGATGGTGTTTAACGATTACCTGTACATCGGCGAGTACAACGACGAAGAGATCGCCCTGGAGCGGGTCCTGTTCTCCAAGACCGGTAAAAACGCCGACGGCCAGTTTGGCGGCGGCCTGGATTGCCGGTTCCTCAACGCCAACCTGGACCAGTCCGTGAACCTGTACCGCATGGACAAGAACGAGAACATGGAGCTGGTGGTGGGCAACTCCACCAAGATGTTCCCCAACGGCAGTCTCTCCGGCCTGAAGTCCGGCTTTGGCCGCAATGAGAACCAGTACATCTGGCGCATGGAGGTCTACGACGGCAAGCTGTATGTGGGCACCCACGATGCCAGCAGTCTGCTGGAGTGCTTTGGCCAGTTCGTCAACGGCAACCTGCTCCGGCGGACCCCCTCCGAGTGGAAGGACCAGTGGAACTACCTGAAGGCCCTGATGAAGGCCCTGGCAACGGTGGACCCCAACGGCACCGGCAACCCCGATACCCTGGCTCAGACCATCAAGTTCTCTTACAACTTTGTCTTTAAGAACATCACGGTGCGGAACATGGCCAGTGCGATCAAGCTGCTGAACTATCTGCGGACGGCAAAGCGTGGCTTTGACCTGTACGTCACCGAGGATGGCGTCAACTTTGAGACCATTACCATTGATGGCTTCGGGGACCCCTACAACCATGGTCTGCGTGTGTTTGCCACCACCGACCAGGGCCTGTGCCTGGGTACCGCCAACCCCTTCTTTGGCACCCAAATCTGGATCCAGCGCAAGGCTGACTGAGCCTGCTGCTCGCATAAAATAAGCTGAAAGCTGCCCGGTTCTTTCATGAGCCGGGCGGCTTTTTTGCATCCTGCACAAACTTTTTGGCAAAGTTTTGGTATTGATGGGGCCGCAGGCGCACAAACTCCACCACAGGCGGACAACTGTGGAAGAGACTGTGGCGGAACTATGAAGATTTGCCAAAATTCAGAGGAAAATCAATTGAAAAAACAGCCGGATTGAATTATACTAGGCACATAAGAATTTTTGCTGCCGCCGGATGCTGGCAGAATATCCAGATACTGGATGCTGCATCGCGGGCCGCACTGGGAGGGAAAACCGCATTGAAAGGCTGGTACAAGGCACTGGAGGATCTGGTCTGGCTGACCCAGCTGGGCCTGAACATGCTTCTGCCGCTGGTGCTGTGCCTGGCGGGGTGCTGGTGGGCCGTGGAACGCTGGAACTGGCCGGAATGGCTGTTCCTGCCGGCGGTGCTGCTGGGGCTGGCGGCGGGAGCGCAAAATTTCTGGGTGTTCTGCAAAGAGCGTCTGGACCGCTCCAAAAAGGAAAAAAATCACCGGGTGGGCTTCAACTCCCACCAGTAATGGAGGGCTTTTTTATGAAACTGGAGCCGGAATCCAGAAAGCAGCTGCTGCGTATCGCCGGAGGCACAGCCATCTGCACCGCAGCCATGTGGGTGCTGTTCGCAGCACTGCATCTGGTGGGGTGGGTCAGGTTTGACTACACGGTGGTGCTGGCCAGCCTTGTGGGCGCGGCCGTGGCCATCGGCAACTTTGCCGGCATCTGCTTTGTGGTGCAGAAGATCATTGACGAGCCGGACGAGAAAAAGCGCAAAGCAACCTTACAGCTATCCTACAACAGCCGCATGCTGCTGCAGGCGGTGTGGGTGGTGGTGGCCATTGCGGCCCCCTGCTTCCAGCCGTTTGCCGGTGTGCTTCCGCTGTTTTTTCCGCGTGTTACCATTTACTATCTGCAAATAACCGGCAAGTACAAGCCGCTTGCGGCCCCGCAGGAGCCGGTGGACGTCTCTGTGGAGGACGACCCCGCCCCTGCCCCGGCGCAGGCGGATGGAACCCGTGACGAAGGGGGTGAAACCTAACAAATGGAACTGAACGGCGCAAAGATCCTGTACACCATCCATACCAACATCCCGCTGCTGGGCGACTTCAAGATCACCCAGACCCTTGTGAGTACCTGGATCGTGATGGCGCTGCTTTCGGGTCTGGCCATCTGGCTGGGGCATGGCCTCAAGCTGGAAAACGTGTCCAAACGGCAGGCGGCCGCGGAGTTCATCGTCACGCGGCTGGACCAGTTCGTGCACGACAACATGGGCTTCCACTTTGACCAGTATATCCCGCTCATCGGCTCGATCTTCGCATTGAGCATCGGGTGCAACCTGATCAGCGTGGTGGGCCTGTGGAGCCCCACGGCGGACCTGAACACCGAGGCGGCCTGGGCCATCGTGGTGTTCGTTCTGATCATGTATTACAAGATCAAAACGAACGGCATCCTCAGCTACCTCAAGGGTCTGCTGGACCCCATCTTCATCATGGCCCCCATCAACGTGCTGTCGGAGGTGTCCACCCCTGTCAGCATGGCGTTCCGTCACTTTGGCAACATCCTGTCCGGTACGGTCATCTCCACACTGCTGTACTGGGCCCTGGCAAGCCTGAGCCATGTGCTCTTTGGCTGGCTGCCCGGGGTGCTGGGCCAGATCCAGCTGTTCCAGATCGGCATCCCGGCCTTTACCGGCCTGTATTTCGACTGGTTCGGCGGCTGCATCCAGGCGTTCATTTTCTGTACCCTGACCGCAATCTTCATCAAACGTGCTGCCGGCGAAGAGTAACGCTCCCGGCATCTCCACAACACAACATCTTTCTTTTAGGAGGACAAATCTTATGACTGACTTCCAGTACCTGGCTCGTGGTATCGCTCTGGCAGGCTGCGGCATCGGCGCAGGCTGTGCTCTGATCGCCGGCATCGGCCCCGGCATTGGCGAAGGCAACGCTGCTGCTGCTGCCTGTGAGGCCGTTGGCCGTCAGCCCGAATGCAAGAGCGACGTGACCAGCACCCTGATCCTGGGCGTTGCCCTTTCCGAGACCACCGGTATTTACGGCTTTGTCACCGGCCTGCTGCTGATCTTCCTGGCACCCGGTATGTTCATGAAGTACCTGGCATAAGCGTTTTACTCTGAAAACCGAACGAAAGGAGACGCTTATGGAACAAGTGTACCAGGCACTGATCACCCTGGATGGCTGGACCTTTCTGGCCCAGATCTGCAACCTGATGATCCAGATGCTGATCTTTAAAAAGTTCCTGCTGAATCCGGTCAAGAAAGTCATTGCCGACCGCAAGGCCAAGGCGGACAGCGAGATCGCGGACGCCAAGAAGCTGCGGGAGGAAGCTGCGGCCATGAAGGCGGAGTATGAGCAGAACCTGCAGAATGCCCGCACCGAGGCCAACCAGATCGTGGCAAGTGCCCAAAAGACCGCCGCTGCCCGCGGCGAAGAGATCGTGGGCGAGGCCCGTGCCCAGGCTGCTGCCATGAAGCAGAAGGCGGAGGCCGACATTGCGCAGGAGCGCAAGAAGGCCGTGAACGAGGTCAAGGACGAGATCGGCGGCATTGCCATGGAGATCGCCTCCAAAGTGGTGGAGCGCGAGATCAAGGAAGAGGACCACAGGGACCTGATCGACGAATTTATCAAAAATGTGGGTGAAGCATCATGACCGAGATCGCAAGGATGTACGGCGGAAGCCTG
>ENA-UPTB01000402-UPTB01000402.1-human-gut-metagenome-genome-assembly--contig:-NODE-402-length-46075-cov-25.564394_pt1 | contig 46075 bp, 38 predicted proteins | sample MGYA00250046_ERZ773369 | MGnify/ENA primary metagenome ERZ773369 (study PRJEB29103, sample SAMN06111938) | human gut metagenome | biome: human gut; feature: ankylosing spondylitis patient; material... | reverse complement strand
AAGCAGAGGATATGTTTCTTCGACTGGTAAAGGAATATGCCGACAGACAAGATGTGACGGAACAATTAAAGAAAGATAATCCCTACGAATGGATTGGAAGAATGAATAATATTCAGGCTTGTGTGAGGGAAGTTGTAGGAACGGAGTTGATTTACACATAAGCGTTTTACGGTATGGTGCTCCTGCGTTTGCTGGAGTGCTGTGGTTGTGGTTGTAAAGAGGTTGTGAAAGATTGAATTTCGTAATGGTTGGATGTATAATTAGGAAGTGAAAATTTTAATTTGCACTTCCATAAGGTGAAATGTATTGACACAAAAAATACAGTATGATAGTATTGCCATTAGAAGAAAGAAAGGCACATTTTGTGTAAGGTGAGGAAATGATTAATAGATAATTTGATTTAAGTAAGACACATATAGTTATTGAGCCTGTAGAGAATAGGTTTGTTTTGTGTACGCTTAAGTTGGATTATCGCAAGAGGCATTTCCTTTGTTTTCCTTTTGGAAAAGAAATAAGGGGCTATTTAGCGAGTCTATTTTTGCGTATGCAAAAAAGACTCGTTTTTGTGTGTTCAAAATAATAATTGGCTCAGACTTCGAAAAGGAGAAACTTTAATGTTGCAGATAAAAAAATTAAATTTAACACATAAAAAAGACCTGAGAATAATTCTTAATGATTTCAACCTTGTGCTAAATGATGGAGATAAGGCAGTTATTATTGGAGAAGAGGGAAATGGGAAATCGACATTAATGAAGTGGATATACAATCCGTCGCTTGTAGAAAACTATATAGAAGCAGATGGGGAAAGGATAATGGGACACGAACGTCTTGGTTATCTTCCGCAGGAGATGCTCGATGAAGATAAGGAAAAAACAATATACGAATATTTTTCTGAAGAGGAAATATTCTGGGAGAAAACGCCTAAAGAATTGTCTGTTATTGCGGGAAAATTTGGAATGAAAAATGATTTTTTCTACAGTAACCAGACAATGGGTAGTCTTTCAGGAGGCGAAAAAGTCAAGACACAACTTATGAGGCTTTTCATTCGCGATGTTTCTGTGCTGTTGTTGGACGAACCTTCCAATGACATCGACATTGCGACGCTTACATTACTGGAAAAAATCATAAATGACTGGAAGCACATTGTGCTTTTTATTTCACACGATGAAACGCTGATAGAGCGTACTGCCAACATGGTGATACATATCGAGCAGATTATACGAAAAACAAAGGCGAGATATACCGTGGCAAAGCTTCCCTATAGACGCTATGTGGAAGAACGGCTTCATAAATTTGAAATCCAAAAACAGCGGGCACTGAGTGACCGTAGGGAGAAAAAGATTCGCGATGAAAAATATCAAAGAGTTATGCAGAGTGTACAAGGTGCATTAAGAAGTTGTACCAGACAAGCACCGTCTGTTGCCAAAAACTTAAAGGACAAAATGCATACGGTTAAGGCAATGGAACGAAGATTTGAAAAAGAAGATGAAAATATGACTCAGATGCCGGAACAGGAAGAAGCAATCTTTGTCAAATTAGGGGATGAAAACTCACACATTCCCGCAGGAAAAACGGTCATAGAATATGAACTTTCAAAGCTTGTGACTCCGGATGGCAAAAGAATTTTAGCAGAAGGAATTCATTTAAAAATAAAAGGTTCAGAAAAAATCTGTATGATAGGAGCCAACGGGGCAGGAAAAACGACTCTTCTAAAAAAGATAGCGGAAGAACTCCTAAATCGGAATGACATTAAAGCAGAATATATGCCTCAAACTTATGAAGACCTGCTGGATTTGGATGTTACACCGGTTGATTACCTTGATAAAACAGGAGATAAAGAAGAGCGTACAAGAATTAGAACATACCTTGGTTCACTTAAATACACACCAGATGAAATGGAGCATCCGATTCGGGAGTTATCAGGCGGACAAAAGGCGAAAGTGCTTCTCTTGAGGATGAGCTTAAGTGGTGCAAATGTTCTTATTCTGGATGAACCGACAAGAAATTTTTCACCATTGTCCGGTCCGGTAATAAGAAAAATGCTCCGAGAATTTCCGGGGGCTGTCATTAGCATTTCTCACGATAGAAAGTATATTGAAGAGGTGTGCGATAAAATATATCAGCTAAATCCTAATGGATTACAGCTAATTGGTGATTGATAACAAAAAGGATGAAAGACTGACAAATTTCAGGCTTTTAGTGAGTTGGAAAGCATACAAAGATTTGAATTTGGAGGATAGATTATGGTACGTACAGAAGATGCATGTGAAATTATAAAATATGCTTTGCAAAACGAAATTAAAGTATATTTAGATGGCGGATGGGGTGTTGATGCACTTCTTAAAAGAGAATCAAGAATACACAATGATATTGATTTGTTTGTTGAACTGAAACATTATCATGATTATATTTATGTGATTAAGCAGCATGGATTTGAGGAAGTAAATACTGATTATACAACGGATGGTCATACTGTCTGGAAAGATGATAAACAAAGAATCATTGATTTACATTGTTTTGAATTTACAGATGACGGAATTGTTTATGAGGGAGATATATTTCCATCAAAAACTTTTTCCGGTATTGGAAAAGTTGGAGATATAACTGTTTCTTGTATTGAACCATTGAGTCAGGTAATGCTTCATTTGGGATATGAACACGATAAAAATGATGTGCATGATGTGATGCTGTTGTGTGAAACATTTCAAATAGCAATACCAGATGAATATAAGGAAAAGTAAAATTTCAGTTTTGTGTTGAATCTCTAAGCAAAATAGCTTATAATTTGACATGCTACATATAGTTATTATCCACAGTTATCGAGTAGGTGTTATCAATGCCGATAACAAAATGATAACATTAGCTCGTATAGGCAGGATAATATGGATATATCAAATAATCAAAAGAACGAGAAACATTACAGAGAATAATTCCTAAACAAAAAGCGTTAGTCTTTGTAGAGTTTGAATAACGGATTAAAATGCCGAAAGCCTGTATTTATGCAGGCTTCCGGCATTTGTTTTATCGAATGGCTCTAGTTTGGCTCTATTTGTGGGGAGAGTAATGGAGTTATCAGTTTTGAAAAGGTAAATAAAAAAGGAAGAAGGTACAAGCTATGTTGCCAACAAGAGAAGAAGCACTGAAGTTAATTCGTGATGGGTTATTATTTAATCCGGGACCTTGGGGAAAACATTGTTTAACAGCAGCACACTGTGCAGAAAAAATAGCAAGTGCATGTGGTGATATGGATGTTGAGAAAGCATATATATTAGGTTTACTACATGATATAGGAAGAAAATTTGGTGTAAGACATCTTGGACATGTTTATGATGGATACGTATATATGAAATCATTGGGATATGATGAAGTAGCAAAGATATGTTTAACCCATTCTTTTAATAATCATACGATAGATGAATACATCGGAAAATTTGATGTTACAGATGAAGAATTGACAATTATAAAAACTGAATTAGCAAAGACCATATATGATGAATATGACCGGTTAATTCAATTGTGCGATTGTTTGGCAGGAGCAGAAGGAGTTCTTGATATAGAAAATAGGATGAATGACGTAAAGAAAAGGTATGGCTTTTATCCGCAGGACAAGTGGAATTCCAATATGAATTTGAAGCAATATTTTGAGGGGAAAATGAATAAAGACATTTACCTTATATGTGAGAAAGATACATTTGCACCAGGAGATTTATGATATTATAAATATATTTTTACTACAAGTTTTATGAACAGGTTGGAGGTGGTTAAGTGGATATTTTATTTAAAAATGATGATTTTGTATTTTCATACAGAGTTGGCGGTATATTGAAACATAATGGTAAAATCTTGTTACAGCGTCCGAAGAATGATGATTATGCCATTATTGGCGGACATGTTGCGGCTATGGAGACAAGTATGGAAACTCTTAAACGGGAATTTGAAGAAGAGCTTCATGCTAAGATAGAGGTAGATAATCTGTTAGCAATCGGAGAAATTTATTTTCCATGGGGAAAAAGACCCTGTCATCAGATATGCTTATATTATAATGTACATCTGATGGATGATAATATTCCATTAGATGGAGTGTTTCATGGATATGATGAGCTGGATAATGAAAGAATTGATTTGGATTTCTGTTGGGTTTCACTGGAAGATTTAAAGAAGGGTACTAAGGTATATCCTTTAGAGTTGATACCATATATCCTTGAGCCAGGGAAAGAAATTGTACATTTTGTTTCAAAACAGATTTGAGGAGATAGTCAATGATAGAAAATATTAAGGTAGAATTTGGCAGAACATCAGATATTGATTCATGGATGCGATTAGTGAGAAAAGTAAGTTGGAATTTTCCAGGATTAGAGACAGAGCAGAGTATAGATGAACACAAAATAATAGTACTGAAATTCATGAATGACAAACGTGCTTTGTGCGTGAAGAACGAACAAGAGATTGTTGGCGTACTTTTATATTCAAGGAAGTATAATATGATATGTTGTTTGGCTGTTGATCCAGCTTATCGAAAAAGAGGAATTGCTTCGCTTCTTTTAAGAGAAGCAATTGATAAGCTTGACAGAGATAAAGATATAACTGTGTCTACATTTAGAGAAAATGATGTTAAAGGAATTGCACCTAGAAAATTATATAAGAAATTTGGATTTGAAGAGGGCGAGCTGATTGAAGAATTTGGATATCCTAATCAAAGGTTTGTGTTGCATGCCGACAAAAGTGCTGATAATGTAATAATTGGTACAACAGTAACTGTCACAGTCGATAGACCATTAGGAAGTTATCATCCTGAATATAAGGATATGTATTATCCAATAAATTATGGTTACATTGAAGGAGTTATGGCACCAGATGGAGAGGAGCAGGATGCCTATATATTAGGTGTAAATGAGCCAGTAGGTAAGTTTACAGGTAAAATTATTGCCATTGTTTATAGAAAAGATGATATAGAAGGTTTGCTGCGCAGAGTGCGGTCACTTGTTAACCAGGTCAAGAAGATATGACGGGTTGGTGGAGTTTATATGCAATGGAATGGCGAGTCGAGGAAAAGACTATTGCAAAGGTGTGCACGTACCAGAGGATGTATTAAACAGGCTCCCGGAGTGGGATGGATATTATTGGATTAAGGAGGACAAGCAAAATGGAGAGAAACATTACAGTTATACCTGCAAAGAAGAGAAGCCACAGCGTAAAGAGTATAGCGCCGGCGGCAGAGAAGATTAGACTGGCAGCATATTGTAGAGTATCAACGGATCATGAAGAACAGGCAAGTTCTTTTGAAAACCAGGTGAAATATTACACCAAGTACGTAGATAAGCATAAGGAATATGAACTAGCTGGGATTTACGCAGATGAAGGTATTACGGCAACCAATACGAAAAAGAGAGATGGATTCAATCAGATGATTGCAGATTGTGAGGAAGGAAAGATTGACAGGGTGATAACCAAATCAATATCCCGATTCGCGAGAAATACGCAGGACTGCTTATATTATTCCAGAAAGCTCAAAGAACTGCGAATTCCCATTATTTTTGAGAAGGAAGGAATCAATACAATGGATGCCTCCGGGGAGCTCTTGTTTACCATCTTAAGTTCCCTGGCACAGGAAGAATCCAGAAATATTTCAGAAAACTGTAAATGGGCAATCAGGCATAACTTCCAAAAAGGAAAGCCTACCATAAATACAAAACTGTTCATGGGTTATGATAAGGATGAGGACGGAAAACTCATTGTAAATAAAGAACAGGCAAAAATTGTGAAGCGAATTTATAAGCTCTTTGAAGAAGGATACAATTGCAGTCAGATAAGCAGCATTCTTAAAAGGGAAGGCGTAAAAGGAACGAAAGCAGATACCTGGCCTTCTGCAGCAATAAAGGCGATGTTGCAAAATGAAAAATATTGTGGCGACACCCTGATGCAGAAAACGTATACGGTTGATTTCCTTTCTAAGAAAAAGTGAAGAATCATGGAGAAGTAGATCAGTATTTTATGGAAGATTCGCACGAAGCTATTATTCCCAAGGATGAATGGCAAGCAGTACAGATGGAATTTGAACGAAGGGATGCATACTGGGAAGAAATTGGATTGTATGCTTTTGGCAACGATAGCAGCCCATTTTCGGGAAGGCTTGTGTGTTCGCATTGTGGCAAACCATATAGAAGGTGCGGATGGAGTCGAAACGGGAAGAAGTTCTGGATGTGTGCTTCAAAGAAAGCCAAAGATGCTAGCGCCTGCTCAGCAGAGAATATATTTGAAGAATCCATATTTGAGGCATTTCGGGTGGCTTGGAATGGAGTGGTAGCAAATAAAGAGAATCTGACAGAAAAATGGGATGATCAGATAGAGAATGGAAACCCATTGGAAAGATTGAGAGCCAAACAGATGAAAATGCTGATTGCGGAATGGCCGATACAAGCGGTTGTGCCAGAGCATGTAATATTGGTACTTGAGAGAATGATCGCATATGATAAAAGGCACTTTGAAGTGAGATTTTTGGATGGAACAGTAAAACAGATATGCATAAGTGAATAACGAATTTTGAATATTGCCGGCTTGAGCAGAGATGTTCTGGTCGGCTTTTCTGCTTTCGTTAAAAAATTGTAGGGAAAGTGTTGCTCTATAATCTAAAAGGGATGAAAAAACTAACATTGTATGATAGAATGTGTAGTATAAGTTATGGATGGTGCACCTTTGGAGGTTTTTATGGATAAAGAGATATTGCAAAAATTAATAGAAGGATTCAATGCACAATTAGATAAGGTAAAGCAAGATGAAAAAAGGCTGGAAAAATTGAGGGCACAGTTTGTATCGGATTATAATGTTACGAAGATTCAGATGTTAACAAAAGAGTCTTATTGCACTGGGCTTGATAAAACCACTTTTTGTTATCGTATCGAAAATGAATTGAAGGAACTTGGAGATATGCATGGTGCGTATGCATCTAAGTTTGGTTTATATTACGGAAAATGGTGAGAGGATAAAGAAAAAGAGTATAGGATAGTCCCTAAGTTTGGAAATGATCCGGATGCCGCTATGGAGAAAATAAAGCAAGCCATTATTGAACTTTTAATTGCGGCTAACAATGCTGATGAAGAGAGCATACGAGATAGTAGGCTATCACAAATATTTAGATCCAAAATACTGGGTACATATTATCCGGAGAAATATTTAAATATATATTCGGAAGAACATCTGGACTTCTTTTTGAAGAAGATTGGAATATTGGTTGACGCTGAAGCTGATCTTTTAGAAAAGCAGAAAACTCTCATAAAATGGATGAATGAGCAGTCGGGAACAGAAACATGGACGCTTCTAACTTTTGAAAGATTTTTATATGAGCAAATAGGTCAACCTAAGAAAATTGCTTTCAAGCCAGAAGTAGAGATGGGCGCCACACTTACAAATAATGACCTACATGATATATTTGGTGTAGGGAATATGGGTGGTATGCGTAGATCTCAAAAAAATAATTTGTTATTGATCGTCAGTGACCATACAAAATCTTTCTATGAAGATAAATGGTATGGGGATGTGCTCTACTATACTGGTATGGGAAAATTTGGAGATCAGCAGCTTACAAGTCAAAATAAAACGTTAGCAGAGTCAAATAAAAATGGTGTAGCGATATACTTGTGCGAGGTGCTGGAAAGTGGAAAGTATATTTTTCATGGAAGGGTACAATTAGTGTAGGAGCCTTTCCAGGAAGATCAGAAAGATTCAGAGGGTACATTTCGTAAGGTATGGATATTTCCAGTAAAAGTTGTGGAATCTAATGATTCAATTGATAAGGAAATCCTGGATCGTTATGAAGCAACAAAGGAGCAAACGGCCAAAGGAATGTCAGAGGAGGAATTGAGACAAAAGGCCAAAGAACACTCCGGTAAAAAGTCGTCATATCGGTCAGTATCGTCAACGACTTATGTTAGAGATCCTTACATTGCAGAATATGCAAAGAATCGAGCAAAGGGTATTTGTCAGCTATGTGGTCATGGGGCACCATTTAATGATAAGGATGGCAACCCATATTTAGAAAGCCATCATATTATTTGGCTATCGAAGGGTGGAGATGATTCAATAGAAAATACAGTTGCTTTGTGCCCAAATTGTCATAGGAAAATGCATGTAATTGCTGATGAGAAAGATGTCAAATTACTTCAAGAAAAGAATAAAGAAATAGATTACTAGAGGTATAATCATGATTAAAAATAATCTTGAAATTGATGTGAAAGTAAAATGTTTAGAAGCTGGAATGACACAGATGCAGCTCGGAGAAAAAATAAATTCGACTGGTCAATATGTAAATCGAATTATTAAGAAAAAGGATGGTATTGTGAATAAGACGTTTGTTGAAATGATGGAGGCATTAGGATATGATATTGAGATTACATATTTGAAACGAGATCAAGAATAAAACAGAGATCGGAGGCAACAGCTATGGAGAAGGTTATATGCAAAAAATGTGGTAAAGAATATGCTTATGAATTTTGGGGAACAGTTTATCCGGGAGGAAAAGATAAAGAATATGTTGATTGTCCGTATTGTGGAGAAACAGCATTTACGAGAATGACAAGTCAAAATGTATCATCATACAAATTGGATGTTAAAGGGAATCCAGTTAGATAATGAAAGGGGCGGAGACTATGTTCTTATTTCAAACAAGATCTTTTTGGAAAATAATGAATATTCCGCATGCGGTAATAAGTAAAAAATATAAAGAATATTTTGGCGAAGATAAGGAGATAACGGATAGAAAAGAGGCAATAAGTATACTGAGGGGAATAACTGAAAACATTCAGAACAAAATGGTTTTTAGGATTAAAACCGAAGATACGTATGCAATGTTGTTTAAATTACATTACATATTTGATGAAGTCCATTCTTTATATTTAAAAGAAAAGAAAGCTAGACTAGAGCTAGTAAAGCAAAATGTAGATGCAACAGAACTGTTAGACGAATTCATTAAGAATTCTCAAATAGAAAGAAATATAATTGATGCATGTAATATCTGGATAGAAAATTGCGTTTTGCTGCAGCATGATGTGAATATAAAGAATGTGAATATAAAGAAACAGTTTGTAATGGACAATGAACTGATTATAGACATGTTTTTGTATGGTCTGATTTCAAGAAGCATTTCTTTATTGTCATTATCAAAGAATGTTGGAGATGAACATACATATTATGGATTAAAAATAACATTAAAGGAAGATAATCCAGTAGAAGTATTGAAATATCACCCATTCATATTTTTTAATACGGCAATAGTAGGAAACCAGGATTCTCTGGATGATAATATGTTTACCGTTGAAGCTGATAGTACAGAATTCGGAAAAGGTTTTTTTAAGCAAATGAATGTCCATTTTTTACCTTTCCTTGCTGTGTTACAGAATTTTGAACATATTGTACTAAGAGGAGATGACAAGTCTCTTACAGTAATTTCAAAAAAAGACTTTATAGAAGCTGCTAGTTGTTACTCTACACCAGCAGTTGATGGAGAAGAATTTTATAATAGCTTTGTACTTACAAAGGATAAATTACAGAGCTTTGTAAGAAAAAAAGAATCTATTATATGGATTATGGGTGTGAATAAGGTAAGGCATGAGATAATGCCTTTTATTGAATTGGATGATGGCAATATTTTCATTTCATATGGTGCGGTTGAACAGTCAAAACAATTATGGTATTCATATTTCAATAATGGAGGAAGCTATTATACGATACCGGACCAAACAGATGAATTGAAAATTGCTATGGAAAAGAGAAATAAACAGTTGTCAGATGTGCTACTTGAGAAGTTGCAGGAAATTTTGAGAGCAAACTATTCACCGGATGTTGATTTAAGAGATGTTGACTATGATAATATCTTTGGAAAAAAAGATCAAAACTATGGTGATTACGATATTGTATTCTTTAGTAAAGATGCAAAGGAGCTGTTTTTGATTGAATCTAAGTACTTTTCAGATTCCTTAAATGCCAGTGGAGCTGTTAATGATTACAATAAAATGTTTGGAGAAAATGGTTATTATGAACATTGTAGGAAACGTTATGATTTAGTTTTGGCAGAGCCGGAAAAATTAAAAGCATTTATTGGAGCTGAAGAAAAAATAAAAGTACATATGTTGTTTGTGTCATCGAAGCCACTTGAAATGGAATTGCATGATAAAGATGGAGTGGTAACTTTTTTGTCCCTGAATATTTTTGAAAAATACATACAGGGCAAATTGATAAGCGGTGAAGATGATAGCATAATAGAAACAAAATTTGAAATATAAAAGAAGGTAATAGATGAAGACGATTAGAGTAGTGGCAGCAGTTATCTGTGATTCTGTACAGGAAAAGCGTAAGATATTTGCTACAGCTAGAGGCTATGGGGAGTTCAAAGGACAATGGGAATTTCCTGGTGGAAAGATAGAAGAAGGAGAAACACCGGAGCAGGCACTCAAGCGTGAAATAAGGGAAGAATTAGATACGGATATCGAAGTATATGATTTGATAGATACCATTGAATATGATTATCCAAACTTCCATCTTTCTATGGACTGTTTTTGGTGCGAGACAATAACTGGAAAGCTGGTACTGAAGGAAGCAGAAGCGGCTAAGTGGTTAAGGAAGGATGAGCTGGATTCAGTTCAATGGTTGCCGGCTGATTTGATGTTGATTGAGAAAATAAAAGAAGGGCTAGATTAGGAGGTAGCATGGAAGATAAAAAACAGGTAATACCAAAACGAAAAGCAAATAAAAATGTAGATAAAATAAGAAAGATTCAGATGTTTAAAGAAACTGCAAATAATGCAATGCAGGACGCTACGGAGTTTGATAAAACGATCATCGAATCAAATGACGAATACATTAATAGGCTTTGCGAGGCTGACGCAGCAGAATATGAGCTTCTCAAAATGAATATGGATAAAGCAGAAAGTGAAGGAGAAAGAGAAGCAATAAGAAAAAGAATGGCTGAGATGAAGCAGGAACGTTATCATAAAGATACAGAAAATAAACAGTTTTGTGAAAGACAGCAGGAGAGCCATAGAAACCATAATATTAAGATATTAGGATCGCTAGCAGTGGTATCAGGTTTGGTTTATACGTTCAGAAAGCCATTAGCAGAGGCGGGGAAAAAATTGATAACCAAAATATAAGTATGTGAATAATATAGATACCCCATTCCACAAGCATTTGATACAGAAATAAGAATTACTAACTTTAGTGCGAAATCCGGAGAAAGCCCATAAATAAAGGTTTTTCAAAAAAGGTTTTGCCATTTAATAGGGGTAATACCCCACTAAACACTAGATGCAGTATAATTGCGCACATTTGGTACAAAATATAGTGCTTCTGCGGGTGTTGACATTGTAGAGGTTAATCAGGTTATTATGCTTAGACCTACACAATCGCCGATAATATTTATACAGCAGTTGGGACGAGGACTTAGAAAGGCCGATGGAAAAGAGTATGTTGTTATTCTTGATTTTATTGGTAATTATAATAATAATTTTATGATTCCAATAGCACTGTCAGGGGATAGAACTTACAATAAAGATAATATACGTAGATACATAATGGAAGGTGGAAGGGTTATTCCAGGTGCATCTACAGTGCATTTTGATGAAATAAGTAAGAAAAGAATATTTGCATCTGTTGATAATGCTAATTTTAGTGATATTAAACTGATAAAAGAAAATTACACAAATCTTAAGAATAAATTAGGAAGAATACCACATTTACGGGATTTTGATGATTATGGAGAAATGGATGTTGCCCGTATTTTTGATAATAATAGTCTGGGTTCGTATTATAAGTTTTTAGTTAAATATGAGAAGGATTATAGGCTTCGTCTCTCACAGGAAGAAGAAAAGATAGTCGAATTTATTTCCAAGAAACTGGCAAATGGTAAGAGAATTCAAGAATTACAATTACTTAAGAGAATGCTTATGTATGCAAAAGGATTGTCCAAATGTGGATTATTTTCAAGCCTTTCACAGGATATGTTGACTTATGGTAAATCAATTAGCAAGGAACAGAAGGAAAATATTATAAATGTTATGATTAATGAATTTCCGGCAGGATCTGGTAAGAAAACATATGCACAATGTGTTTTTATAGAAAAGGAAGGCAATGATTATAAGCCAACAAAAACATTTCTTGAAATGCTATTAAATAAAGATTTTTATAATATTATTAAAGAACTTGTTGATTTTGGAATAAGTAGATATGAGAGAGATTATAAACAAAGTTATGATGTAACAGATTTTGTCCTTTATCAAAAATATACGTATGAGGACGTATGTCGTCTGCTTAATTGGGAACAGAATGAAGTTCCATTAAATATTGGTGGTTATAAATATGATAAGAAAACAAAGACATTTCCAGTATTTATTAATTATGATAAATCGGATGATATTAGTGACACAACAAAATATGAGGATCATTTTGAACCAGGATTTAGGGATCGATTGATAGCAATATCAAAATCAGGGAGGAGTCTGCAATCTGAGGATGTACAGAATTTTCTTAAGGCCAAAGAGAGAGGAATTAGAGTAGAACTTTTTGTGCGAAAGAATAAGGACGATAAGATTTCTAAGGAATTTTATTATCTTGGGCATATGACGGCTAGTGGAAATACTAAGGAATTTACAATGCCAAATACACAGAAAACAGCAGTTGAGATAGAGTGGATACTTGATGTTCCAGTACGTGAAGATATATATGAGTATATTGTAAATTCATAAATATTATGTATATGTCAAAAGTATAAAAAGTCGTTTGTGCTTGCAGAAAAAGACTTTTTTACTTGATTTATTGCATTAAATCACGATATTAAAAGAAAGAAGGAAAGTGAGATAATTAGTTTTATAATTGTCACACAAGAATTATATGAAAACAGTTAAAGTAGTTGCAGCAGTAATAAAAGAAGTTAATGATAATGGGGAGCCAATTATATTCGCAACGCAGCGCGGGTATGGAGAATTCAAGGATGGTTGGGAATTTCCGGGAGGAAAAATAGAGGCAGGAGAGACACCACAGGAAGCATTAAAACGAGAGATTATGGAAGAATTAGATACAAAAGTTAAAATTGGAAATTTAATAGATACAATTGAATATGATTATCCAAATTTTCACCTTTTAATGGATTGTTTTTGGTGTGAGATAGTAAGCGGAGAATTGAAGTTAAAGGAACATGAAAATGCAAAATGGCTGACTAAGGAGCATCTTGATGAGGTTGAATGGCTGCCGGCAGATGTTATTTTGATTGATAAAATAAGAATGGATATGTAGGAGGATTTCACTAATATAATAAGTTTCACTACACGAGTAAAAGCGGGGATATAAGTGGATATTTTATTTAAAAATGATGATTTTGTATTTTCGTACAGAGTTGGCGGTATATTGATACATAATGATAAAATCTCGTTACAGCATCCAAAGAATGATGATTATGCTATTATTGGCGGACACGTTGCAGCTATGGAGATAAGCATAGAAACTCTTAAATGGGAATTTTAAGAAGAAATTTATGCTAAGATAAAGGTAGATAATCTGTTGGCAATCGGAGAAATTTATTTTCCATGGGGGAAGACCCTGTCATCAGATATGCTTATATTATAATGTGCATTTGGTGAATGATAATATTCCATTAGATGGAGTGTTTCATGGATATGATGAGCTGGATGATGAAAGAATTGATCTGGATTTCTGTTGGGTTCCACTAGAGGATTTAAAGAAAGGTAATAAAGTATATCCTTTAGAGTTGATACCATATATTCTTGAAACTGCTAAAATAGAGTTACAGGAAAGAATAGGAGCAGTCAAGTTTGAGATAAAATCGATAGGTGTTTACTCAGTAACAGGTAAGACCAGAGTAAATGTTTATTGAACATTAATATTAGATGTATAAATTTTTGCATATTGAAAATGTTTTGCATTATCACTTTAAAAATATTAAATAATAAGTAAATTAATAAATTAAATATATACTATAGAAAATAAAATACACACACATCGTATGTTGAGGTTTATAAAATAATACAAAAACGTATATTTCAATACATTATATGTTGGGGTTTAAATATAATAATATCACATTTAAGTATGTAGCTAATATTATATACGAGTTTATCATTAATTAACAACAAGAATTTAAAATTTTTAAAAGTTTTTCTGAAAACATATTGCAATTTTATTTATAAAGCAGTAGTATAATTAATACAAAAACGTATTGAAACGAAAAGAGGTGATACAATGAATATTAAAGTATATGAATTAAAAATTAAATTATATATTCTTAAAGATATACCATTTGATGATATGTTATCAATAGAATCAGATTACATAGACTCAGCACTGGCATTGAGTGATGAGTGGCTGACATACCATGAGAACACAGGATATAAGATGTATACGTACAATGGCTTATATCCTCTTGAGCGTTCTGGTATATATAAGAAAGACAGTATATACACGATGACAATAAGAACAGTTAAATATGAACTGGCATCTTATATGTCCAAGGTGCTTGCTAATCATTATACAGAAACATTAAAAGGTTTGACAGTTGAGAAAAGAATTATCCCAAAGAGATTTATTGAGGAGATATATACCCTGACACCGGCGATCCAGAAGAATGATACTGGCTACTGGAAGGATAATTACTCAGTAGAGCAGTATGAGCAGAGACTTTTTATAAATGCTGTTAAAAAATATAATGCATTTACTAATAGTAAGCTAAATGAAGATTTTGATTTATATACATCAATACAGTTCCTTAATAAGAAGCCGGTGAAGTTTAGGTATAAAGGCATTACACTTCTTGGTGATAAGTTTGACCTTAAGATAGCCGATAATAAAAATGCTCAGGAATTAGCATATTTTCTGATTGGAACAGGGATCTGCGAAATGAATTCCAGAGGAGCTGGATATTGTAATTATAAATATATATAATTGCGTATCATTTATAGTTATATATTTATATTACAAAATATTAAGATGATGGAGGTGGATATGTTTGTTAAAAGATTGTATTGAAATATTTGCTATGGAACTTGAAAAGACCGAAGAACAATTTGGAAATCGTGAGAAATTTATATTAGATAGCTATATTCCGGCAGATGGTGATTATATTGTTGTGCAGAAGGATGGAACGTTAAAGAGCAGGTCATTTAAGCTTGATAAGAAGACAAGAACATTAAACGGTATGATAAGCGGTAGTCAATTAGATGATGACATTAAGTTTTATGATTACCATAGCAGACTGGTAAGTATGGACAAGCCACAGGATCCGAAAAAAGTAATACATTCCAATAGTTATTTGTCGTTCTGGGTGAAGCAGGATAGTCTGGATAATGGAAAGCTTGATATGCAGGCGATTGACAGATATTATGATGTATTAAAAAATCCAAGAGCAAAGTACAAAAATGTTCAGGATGCGAAAATGTATGATTATATAGCTGAAAAGGTAGGCGATGTTAATCAGGAAAAGCTGGAATATTCAAGAAACTGGATAAAACAGAATATATTTAAGCTTAAAGATATGGGGATAGAGTTAACAGGCAAGAATTATCTTAAGATATTTTTTGAAGATGATAAAGAACTGTATGTTAGGGAAGAACAACGTTATCTTATGACTAAAATTTATAATAAGAATGATTATAATATCGAAATTGATGGGCAGATACTAGGTCTTCCTAATGATAATCTTGCATTGAACTCAAAGAAACCATATATGGAACACAAGACACGAAAGAAAACAGTTCCATACTTGCTGTCTCCCCAAAGTGCAGCTGTTCAGAGAATGTTTTTTGATTATCTTATGAACGAAGCTAATAAAGGTAATACCAATTTATTTTTTGATAATTTGGTTTTTAATAGCAAGTATAACAAAAGTGGAATTACAGCTTTGAAAAATGGAGAATTTATTGAAGGGGATTTCTCAGGGTTCTTTTTACAAATTCAAAAAGGTAAGGAAATAGCGATAGAACATCAGGATACTATAGTTGATTACAAGTATAATCTTTATAAGCCATTTGTATATTCTAATGTTTTGGAAGATGATGTTACAGATGAACAATATAGGAAATATGGTAATAAGAAAGAATTACTTGCTGTAATTAATGAAGTATTATTCTCTAAGTGGTTGTCGGGCAATTTCTTTTCGGATGAAGAGCAAATAAAAAAAATAAATATAGATAGTATTTTAAAGAAAAATATATTTTTATCAAGGAATGCTATATTTGCGTGGCTTTATAATGGTCAGAGTAAGGACATACAAAGAGTTCTACATTTAGTAAGTATGAATATTATTAAGAGTTCAATTACTAATGGTTATATGGGAAAAGCGGTTAAGCAGTTTAATCTGATGAAATCATTAGATATGTATTTTGGAGGGAATGATATGAAAGACAGATATATTGATATAAGAAATAGTCTTAGTAGAAAGATTAATGCGGATGAATATAGTCAGATAGAAAGTGAAAGCGAATATTATTATGCTGTTGGTCAGCTCGTAAGGTATTATATTTCATTAAGTAAATCAAAAGATAAAAATCATTCGTTAGCCAATCCATTTTTTAATGCTTCCAATGATAGTGTAATAAAAAATAGACTGAAACAGTTTTTCAAAAAATATGATTATGCAATAAAAGATAATTATAAAAGATTTGATAAGCTGTATACAATGATTATTTCTGCTGTACCAGATGGAAAAGTTAGAAGTGAAGATATAATAGCGGGATATATAAGTAATAATCTTATATACGAGTCAAAGAAGTCAGAGGAGAATAATTAGTGTGAAAAATATATTTTTCATACGCAGAATTTGTGCCTTAGTGCACTTGGCACAAATTTGTTATGTATAAAAAATGTGCGCAGAAATGAGGATTAATATGGATAAGAGAGTATATGGAGTTATAGGAATTTCTTCAATTATGGCTAATTGGAATGCAGATTTTACAGGCTATCCAAAGAGTATGCAGAATGGAGATGTGTACGGAAGTGATAAAGCTTTAAAGTATCCTATGAAGAAAATGTGGAACGATGAGGGAAAGAAAGTATTATATATTAAGTCTATGAAGTTTTCCAAGGATGGAGCACTTGTACCAAATTCATTAAAAGAGCGTTATGAAGAATTATTTAATGTTGGAGACTTGAAAGAGTGCAATAATTCTAAAGAAGTTCTTACCAATCTTATGTCTGCTGTAGATGTTAAGAATTTTGGAGCAACATTTGCGGAAGCAAAGAATAACTTTTCGATAACAGGAGCAGTTCAGTTTGGACAAGGCTTTAATAAATATAAGGAAACGAATGCAGAAGAACAGCAGATACTTTCTCCATTCAGAGATGCAAGTAAAGACAGCGAGAAAAATGAAGAGGCAAAGAATTCAACATTAGGAACAAAAATTACAAGCGATGAAGCACATTATTTTTATCCATTTGTAATTAACCCGCTTGCATATAAGGAACTGGTAAGTCTTGGAGTTACAGACGGATATACAGAGGAAGATTATGAGAACTTTAAAAGAACTGCTTTAGTAAGTGCAACAGCTTATGCAACTAATGCTAAAGAAGGCTGCGAGAATGAATTTGCAATATTTATAGAGACAGAGATAGATACATATCTTCCTAACTTATCTGAGTACATAAGCTTTGAAAAAGGTGATAAACTTAATACAATAGATATAAGTGGAGTTGCAGAAATACTTAATAATATCGGAGATAGAATAAAGGACGTTGAAGTTTACTTTAATCCACATACCACTAAGCTTGTATCTGGAATTAAAGGGGAGAAGCTTTATGACATTATTACACAAAAAGAGGTGTAATGTATGGAGGCTGTTAAATTTACATTAAGTGGCAGAAATGCCTTTTTTAAGAAACCGGAAGTTAATGCCTATTATTATTTTACATATAGCCATATACATAAGGTTGCTTTGTTAGGAATATTTGGTGCAATATTAGGGTATGGTGGATACGCACAGAAAGAATGGAAAAAGGAAAAGAAGGGGCAGCCTATAGAAGTTGATTATCCTGAATTCTATGAAAAATTAAGACATATAAAAGTGTCAGTTGTGCCTAAAAATGAACGTGGATATATACCTAAGAAAGTACAGATATTTAATAATTCAGTAGGTTATGCAAGTGCTGAACAGGGCGGTAATCTTATTATAAAAGAGCAATGGTTAGAAAATCCAGTGTGGGATATATATGTACTGATTGACTGTGAAGAAGCCGAGAAACTGGCTGGATTTTTACAACAAGGAAAGTGCGTTTATTTTCCTTATCTTGGTAAAAACGATCATCCAGCAGATATTACAAATGTAGAAAAAGTTGTTGTTGAGGAAATAACATTAAAAGAAACAGTTATATCTAGTATGTTTTTAAAGGAAACAGGCAGTTTAATTATGCCTGATGATGAGGATGATATAGAAGTGTTTAAGTATGCTGAAAAATTGCCGATTGCTCTGAATGGATACACTAACTTATATGAATATGCAGACTTTTGTTATACTAATATGTTAGTAGACATAAATAATGACAAGTTACATAAGCTTTATAAAACTGAAGATAAGATTTTAGAGTTTTATTAATAATTTTGTTAATGGTGTCACATCAGGCAATAGGAATTTATTATAAGTTCATTTTGTCTGATGTGGCATTTTTAATTAATTATGTAAGTGAGAGAAAGGGGAAACATAGACAAGTATGAGTAAAGAATGTGATGGGAAAATGTTGTTTAATATAAAAAGTTTAATGCTGCCGTTAGACAGTATTACGGAATTTGGAGATGAATGTTATGCACATTTATCAGAAGATGAAACTCAAAAAGAAACTTTAACAGAGCACACAAGGCGTTGTCAGAAGTATTGGTTTAATATTGTTGAAGCTAAACATATTGAAACAGTATTTATAAAGTTTGAGCAGTTGTATATGGGTGATATTACCAATGAAGCCAGACATATATTTGAGTTGATGTCGGTTAATGTTGTAACTTTACACGATATTGGAAAGATAAATCCTTTATTTCAAAAGCTGAAAATGAAGAATAGCTGGAAAGTGGAATATGCACCTGAAAGTATATCGAGCAGACATTCTATTGTATCGGCAATTTTTTATCTTGATTATTTTCTGGATATTATTAATACAGCAAAAGGTGATGGAAGAATTAACAGGGATGAGTCTGATGTGCTTAAAGACTTTGCGTATATCTATTCTTATATAATTTCAAGGCATCATAGTGATATGAATAATCTGGAATATTTTTTTAGTGGGTTGACTGGAAAAAATACAGAAGGTGATAATTCAGGAAAAGATGCATATGACTGGTACGAAATGTTTAAACAGGAGTTATACAAAGAGCCGGTTGTAAAGCTTAGAAAACGTGATGAATGGCTTAATAGAATGGCATATCAAAGTAATGAAAAGAATATTTATTTGTATGCGTGGACAAGGCTTTTATATTCTTTATTAGTGGCAGCAGATTATTATGCAACATCTGAATTTATGAATGGATATGAAAATAACGATTATGGAAATGTTAATAATATTGATAACATAATAAATGAATATGAGAATAATGACGTACAGAAAAGTATACGTAATTATGAGAAGAATATTAAAAGATTAGATGAAGAACAGCTTGCTAAAGTTAATAAAGACACGGTTATTGGAAATATTAAGGGGATAAATGTACTGCGGACAGAAATGTTTCTTGAAACAGAATATAATCTGAAAAACAATATAGACAGTAAGATATTCTATCTTGAAGCTCCAACCGGAAGTGGAAAGAGTAATACCGCATTTAATTTAAGTTTTCAATTATTGAAAAAATCGGACTATTGCAGAAAGATTTTTTACGTATATCCATTTAATACTTTAGTTGAACAGAATATGAATTCTATGGAAAAAATATTTGGACAAAAAGAGGATATTATGTCAAATATAGCTGTAGTAAACTCAATTACTCCATATAAAGTAAAGAACAGTTCAAATATAAATCTATATAAGGATGAGAAATATGCCATAGAAGATTATCAAAAAATATTATTGGACAGACAGTTTTTAAATTACCCTATAGTGTTATCAACTCATATTACTTTATTTGATACAATGTTTGGCAGGTCTAAAGGTAGTGCATTTGGATTTCATCAGTTATGTCATTCAGTTATTGTTTTAGATGAAATTCAAAGTTACAACAATAACAAATGGGGAGCAATGATAAATTTTCTAAAGGCATATGCACAGTTATTAGATATAAAAATAATTATAATGTCAGCAACTCTGCCTAATCTTGAATTGCTTACCAATAATAATGCCAAAGCTGTCAGATTGATAAATAACAGAGAAAAATATTTTAATCACAGAATGTTTGCCAATAGGGTGAAAGTTAATTATGAACTTCTTAACAGAAAAATAGGAATTGCTGAGCTGGAAGAACACATTTTGCAACATAAAAATAAGAGAATACTTATAGAATTTATAAGAAAATCAAGTGCAGAAGAATTTTATGCATATATAAGTGAAAGTGCAGAATGTCCGGTCAGGTTAATAACAGGCGATAGCAGCATACAGGAACGTAAAGATATAATTGCTGACATTGAAAATATGCAGGAAGTCATTCTTGTTGCAACACAGGTTATTGAAGCAGGTGTAGATATAGATATGGACATAGGATATAAAGATATATCAAGACTTGACAGCGAGGAACAGTTTATAGGGCGAATTAATAGGTCGTGCAGGAAAGATGGAGTTGTATATTTCTTTAATATGGACGATGCTAAAGGAATATACAGGCAAGATGTCCGCGTGGATACTGATAATACTTTAATGAATGAGGAAATAAGAGAAATACTTAATTCTAAAGATTTTTATGATTATTATGAAAAATATGTAATACCAGTTTTAAAAAATGCCCAGGGACAATGTAACGATAATAATATAGATGAATTTATCAGAAAAGAAGTAGGAAAGCTGGATTTTAATAAAGTTGCAGATAAAATGAAACTCATAGATGATAACAGACAGATGTATTCGATATATTTTTCAAGAAATATTATTGATAAAAATAATCCTGAGAATGTTATAGATGGTAAAAAGATATGGAAAGAGTATAAAGAACTTTTGCAGGATAATCATATGTCTTATCAGGAAAAGACCGTTAAACTACATAATATCAGAAGTAAAATGAATATGTTTATGTATCAGTTTAAAATAGAATTATACAATGAAAATCATAAACCGGTTATTGAAAATCTGGAGTGGGATGAGCAGATAGGAGATATTTTTTATATTGAAAATGGTGAAGATTATTATGATGAAAATGGAGTGTTAAATAAAGAGCTATTCAAGGATAATGAAGATTTATTCATATAAGGAGGTAGTAAAAAATTAGATTAATATTTGATTTTTTATACGTATGATTTGTGGCTGCGCACACTTGACACAAATTTAATAGGAGAAAAAAACGTGCGTAGAAAGGAGGTTTAGTATGCAGGTTAATGGTACATTGATTAATTATTATTTTCATTGCAAAAGACAATGCTATCTGCACGGTAACAGGTTAAATCTGGAGGATAATAGTGAGCAGGTTAAGATAGGCAAGGCAATTCACGAAGAAAAAGCGGCAGATAAAAGTAATTCAGAGATTGCAATAGACAATATAAGGCTTGATAAGCTTACCAAAGAATATCTTACAGAAGTAAAAAAGTCGGATGCAGATGTAGAAGCAGCAAAATGGCAGCTATTGTATTATTTAAAAGTATTAAAAAATAAGGGAATAGTAAGAAAAGGAAAACTTGAGTTTGTAGAAAAGAATAAAAGCGATAAGAAAGTTATGATTCTTGAATTAACAGAAGAACTGGAAAATGAACTTGATGGGTATGTTAATGAAATACAGGAGTTAATTGCAAGTGATAAGCCACCAGAAATACTTAACAGCAGCAAGTGTAAAAAATGTGCATATTATGAATATTGTTATATCTGATGCAATAGGAAAGGCGTGTTATGGGAAGTACAAGATATATAATGTCAATGGGAGAATTAACAAGAAAAGATAATTCATTATGTTTTCGCAAGAATGGCAAGAATGTGTATATTCCAGTAGAAAATACGAAGGAAATATTTTGTTTTAATGAGGTTAGTATTAATACAAAGCTGTTGGACTTTTTGTCACAAAATAATATTATAGTTCATTTCTTTAATTACTATGGAGGATATAGCGGTACATATTATCCGAGAGACCATTATCTTAGTGGAAAGCTTTTGGTAAAGCAGGTAGGTAAATATAACGATGACAGAATGAGTATTGCCAGACCAATAGTAAGGGGTATTGGACTTAATATTTATGAACTTCTTTATCATTATTATAAGCACGATAAAAAAGATGTTAAGGAAACAATAGACTGGATAAAAAGTGATTTTTTAAAATCAGTTGAACAGGCAGAAGATGTGAAGGAGTTGATGGCATATGAGGGTGAAGTGTGGATGCGTTTTTATGATAATTTCAGATATTTTCTGCCAGATGATTTTGTAATGAATAAGAGGGTAAAAAGACCACCGGATAATCCAATTAATGCCTTGATTTCTTTTGGAAATACATTGTTGTATACGAAAACTATTTCAGCAATATATCAGACACATTTAGACCAGAGAATAAGTTTTCTGCATGAGCCGTCTGAAGGAAGATTTTCACTAAGTCTTGATATAAGTGAGGTATTCAAGCCTGTTATTGTCTATAGAACCATATTTGATTTGGTTAATAATAGAAAATTACAGGTGGAAAAGCATTTTGATAAAAATGTTAATTACTGCATTTTAAATGAAGATGGAAGAAAAATATTTGTGCAGGCTTTTGAAGACAGAATGGAAAGTGTATTTACACATCCGGTACTAAAAAGAAAAGTATCGTACAGAACAGCATTAAAGCTGGATTGTTATAAACTAATTAAAAGTATTTTGGAAGGAAAAGATTTTGTCCCATTTTCACTGAAAGAAGGTATGTAATGAAGAAAGAATTGAATTATAATTATGCATTTTTATTTTATGATGTTGGCGAAAAAAGAGTGCAGAAAGTATTTAAGATATGTAAAAAATATTTAGCACATTATCAAAAGTCAGTATTCAGAGGTGATATGACACCATCGAGGTTTATATCACTGAGGGCAGAATTAAAAAAGGTTATAAATGAGGATGAGGATTTTATCTGTATTGTCAAGCTTAAGAATGACAGTGTGTTTGGGGAAGAAGTGTTAGGAAATGGTGGTGAGCCAACAGGAGAAGATTTGATGATATAATAATTAAATAAATTACCAGCCGGTTTATTAGTGTAGATATTAACAAAGCCTGTAAATATGTGGGTTAAACAAATAATAAAGATAAATTTAAATAATTATTGAATTGGCTGGTAAAATTCATGAGAATATACTAATATAGTGGGTATAGTGGAATTGGCTGTAAAATAGATTGCTTAAAATCGTTAGTTGAATAGTAACATTAGATGTATTGAAATTTAAAAACAAAGCTAGATGGTATGTCAGATACAAGGTTGAATAGTAACATTAGATGTATTGAAATAATATTATTGCAGTATATAGATGGTAGGATAAATGTTGAATAGTAACATTAGATGTATTGAAATCAGGCAGAAAGACAATGTGTTAATGCAAGAGTACAGTTGAATAGTAACATTAGATGTATTGAAATAGAGATAATCTTTTTCTCTCTATCTGTTCATCAGAAGTTGAATAGTAACATTAGATGTATTGAAATATCCGTTTTGCTCTAGTTGTTTAATTGGTTCTAACAGTTGAATAGTAACATTAGATGTATTGAAATAGATTACTGATACTTCTATTGTGCATATAATTAAGTTGAATAGTAACATTAGATGTATTGAAATATTGTTGATTGAGATGTTAGTTTTGTGATGTTCTGTTGAATAGTAACATTAGATGTATTGAAATTACAAGAAGCTAATCTAACCCAGCCTCCCAATTCTGTTGAATAGTAATATTAGATGTATTGAAATACAGCCTTGTTTAATAATTCGATTGTTTTCATCCTGTTGAATAGTAACATTAGATGTATTGAAATAGTTTGCGCTTTAGCTAAGGAAAATTCTGCAAAAAGTTGAATAGTAACATTAGATGTATTGAAATCTAAATAGAGAGATTGTATATCATAGTCATATACAGTTGAATAGTAACATTAGATGTATTGAAATGGTCCTATCGCATCAGAAAAGGCTTTTGCCGTGTTAGTTGAATAGTAACATTAGATGTATTGAAATTATACATATGCTGCTTACCATACTCGCCATATATTGTTGAATAGTAACATTAGATGTATTGAAATGTCTTAAGACCGCCAAACATAGTACGAGCCTCTAGTTGAATAGTAACATTAGATGTATTGAAATTACCTCTGCCATAAGTATTCTGTGATTGCAGAAATGTTGAATAGTAACATTAGATGTATTGAAATTTAACATTAACTTCTGTAAGTGCATTTTTCATTATAGTTGAATAGTAACATTAGATGTATTGAAATGAGATTAATCATTATTTTTCAGATGAAGAGGCTTTTGTTGAATAGTAACATTAGATGTATTGAAATATATTAAATACAAGCGGTAGATAACCTTCGTTTTTTGTTGAATAGTAACATTAGATGTATTGAAATTAAGCAGGTTGTGTTCTATTGGTTTTTCTCTTTCCGTTGAATAGTAACATTAGATGTATTGAAATATTTAAAAGGTAGGTGCGGTGTAAAATCCGCACCTTTGTTGAATAGTAACATTAGATGTATTGAAATTTAAAATTATTAATATTATTTTTTAATGCGGCCAGTTGAATAGTAACATTAGATGTATTGAAATATTATCACAATATCCTGTCTATCACTAATTTATTTAGTTGAATAGTAACATTAGATGTATTGAAATGCTCTGTGTCTTTTGTTAATGATGGCATAGTTAAGTTGAATAGTAACATTAGATGTATTGAAATGGAACAGAATTTTAGCTCTGTGAGCTTCTTAGACGTGTTGAATAGTAACATTAGATGTATTGAAATTTACCTGTTCCACGTCCTCTGTGGTGTGTACCTCAGTTGAATAGTAACATTAGATGTATTGAAATAGTTCTGACTTGGGCGGCGGTGTTTTTGGCGTTGCAGTTGAATAGTAACATTAGATGTATTGAAATTATTCTGTATTACAAGGCTGATAATTTTCTTTTCCGTTGAATAGTAACATTAGATGTATTGAAATCAAGTTCCTTTCTGTTTTGTTTTTTCTATTATATATGTTGAATAGTAACATTAGATGTATTGAAATAGAAAAGTAAGGAGGCAAGATTAAGAAATGAGCAAGTTGAATAGTAACATTAGATGTATTGAAATGTGGCAAGGTTGCAACCCTACACCAGACCGCCAGGGTTGAATAGTAACATTAGATGTATTGAAATCCGGCAGAAATAAGCTTCCACTGTTGCGAATAAGACCGTTGAATAGTAACATTAGATGTATTGAAATATTATTTTCCCAAACCTTGACCAGCTTCTTATCCCGTTGAATAGTAACATTAGATGTATTGAAATTCATAGAAATTTGTAACATTGAACTCACAACCCTGTTGAATAGTAACATTAGATGTATTGAAATGTATATTAAAGATAATCTTGAGATTACACCTTATGTGTTGAATAGTAACATTAGATGTATTGAAATTATGTATACCAAACCCACACTTCATCTTCTCTCTGTTGAATAGTAACATTAGATGTATTGAAATGAATTTGCTCCTAACAGAATAAATCCAGTTACAGGGTTGAATAGTAACATTAGATGTATTGAAATGCGACAACATTAATAATAATATAGATAGAATTGGAGTTGAATAGTAACATTAGATGTATTGAAATTTTTGTCAAATCTATTCTCTAACTGCCCTATCTTCTCGTTGAATAGTAACATTAGATGTATTGAAATCAAATAAAATACACAGGGCTTATGCCCTGTGGGAAGTTGAATAGTAACATTAGATGTATTGAAATTCAATAAGATATGGATTGGAAGCCCAGGGAATAACCCGTTGAATAGTAACATTAGATGTATTGAAATGATAGCCGCTAATGCAGTTACAGCGGCAGAGTTAAGGTTGAATAGTAACATTAGATGTATTGAAATCATATAACTAGCTGCGGGTTGAAGCCATCGCTTTTCTGTTGAATAGTAACATTAGATGTATTGAAATTTGCAAATTAGCCATATTGCCACTATGCAAGCAACTAGTTGAATAGTAACATTAGATGTATTGAAATGCTGGAGTATCATATGCTCTAAATGCTGCTGTAATAGTTGAATAGTAACATTAGATGTATTGAAACCCTGCAAGCAAATGAAAGCAATGGTGCGTGAGGGGTTGAATAGCAACATTAGATGTATTGAAATCAGCTTATGGTAGATGTTGTTGTCATATAAAGAATGGATATATCATTAATACAGATACTGGAAGTTATTATTTCGAGGCAGATGCGGAAATAGACGATTCTGTTCCACCTACTGATGACAACAATGGTAGTACCGGTGGTAACAATAATCAGACAACAACTGATGGAAACAAAGGCAACAATGAAGGAACTAAGTTATCATCTGATAAGATACAGGAAGCTGTAGCAGCAATTACTACTGCCAAGGCTGGAGATACTTATACAGTTGATATGTCAGATGCAACAGTTGCACCAAAGGATGTGTTAGAAGCAGCCAAGGGTAAGGATGTTGATATTGTTCTTGATATGAATGGTTATAAATGGACTATCAATGGTAATAATATTCAGGCTGATAATCTTAAGGATATTAACCTTTCGGTAGATACAGACTCTGATGCAATACCAGATGATGTTATATCAGAGCTTGCTGGCAATAACCCAGTTAAGCAGATTTCACTTGCATATAGTGGAGATTTTGGATTCAAGGCAAGTCTTACATACAATATAGGAAGTGAATATGCTGGCAAATATGGCAATCTCTATTATTATGACAGCACAGGCAGAATGATATTCCAGAATGCAGGTGCAATAGATGCAGATGGTAATATATCTCTTAACTTTAGTCACGCATCTGAATATGCAGTCGTAATAGCAGATTATGCTGTAACAACAGAGAATGCTGATAATACAGCAACAGGCGGCATAGCAACAGGAGACAGCACACCTATAGCATTGTATGCTGTTCTGTGTGTGATGGCAATTGCATTAGCAGGTATTGCTGCTGTAACAAGAAAGAAGAATGTATAAAGTAAAAATGTATAAAGTAAATATATTATTTATCTTATTGTTATAATCAGACAAATGGCAGATAGTATTTAAAGTCATTGATGAGGATAATAAGATTAGCAATAAGTAGAAACTAAAGATAATTAATCATACCAGGCTTCATATTGTTGTGGAGCCGGGTATATCTGCATATTAAGGAAAAATATAAAAGAATAAAGCAGAGGAATGTAATAGGTGTGGAAACAAACATTTCCACACCCATAATTCCTGCTATATATAAAATTAATCAATAACAAAGTTATTAACATTCTTACGAAGTTCAGCAGCAGAGGCTTCTGCAGTTTTAGCTCCATTCATAACAGCTTCTGAGCCTTTTACGATTACGATTGTCTTCTGGGCTATGTTGGTTGTTCCAGTTGCACTGTCATTAGAAGCGGAAGTGATTCCATCTATCGCCTGAGTGATATTGCTTATAGATGCAACAAGCTCTTCTGATGTTGCACTGAAATCAGATACAAGATCGTTAATGTTGGAAGCATCCATATTATAGTCATCAGCCATCTTTTCAAATCCGTTAAGACATTCAACAATATCAGTATCAACGAAATCAAGCAGGCGGTTAGAATCGCTTGTCAGGTTGCCTACAGCTTTGTTTACATTTTCTGTAACAGCCTGAATGTTGGCTACAGCATCTTTAGACTGTTCAGCTAATACACGTATTTCCTCTGCAACAACCGCAAAGCCTTTACCAGCCTCACCAGCTCTTGCAGCTTCAATAGAAGCGTTAAGGGCAAGCAGATTGGTCTGTGCAGTAATATTCAGGATAGAGTCGGCAAGCACACCAATCTGGTCAACTACTTTGGCATCTTCAAGAGCCTGCTCAAGATTTACTCTGATGTCAGCCATCATCTGTTTAACTTTCTGACGGTTTTCTACAGTATCATCCTTAGTCTTTACAGCACGTTTATGGATGTCCTGGGATTCAGTTGCACCATCCTGTGCTCTTATGGCAATTTCCCTTGCAGCTTCTTCAATCTGCTGTGTCATTCCGTTAATCTGTTCAGCAGAGGCGGCAGTTTCCTCTGAACTTGCAGCAAGCTCTTCTGTTGTTGCAGATACGTCTTCAATTTCTGCATTAAGATTGTATACATTAGTGTCGATAGTTTCTACAACCTTATCAATATTGGCAGCCTCGTTTTTTACCTGAGCTAACAGGCTTCGTACAGATTCGCGCATAGTTTCAAGTGCATTGGCTAGCTGTCCGAAATCATCCTTACGCTTAAGCATAGGCTGTTGCATTTTTGTGGCAAAATTACCACCGGCAATTACTTCGAATTGTTCTTTTATTTTTCTTAATGATTTAGTAATATCAATTGCGATGAGAGCAACGAGTATAGCAACAACAATAAGCATACATACGCTGCATAAAATAAGCGAAATAGCTTTGCTTGAAGCATAGCTGGTGAATTCCTCATCCTGCTGTGCAATAGCAGTGTCTATGTAATCAGTATAGTTGCCAGTACCAACAACCCAGTCAAAAGGTTTGAAGTATTCGCTGTAAGAACGCTTTGGTGAAGGTTCTGTTTCTCCCTCCTTAGGAAATACATAATCTGTATAACCACCACCATCCTGGACTGCAACACGTATTATTTCCTTGACCATCTGGTATCCATCAGCATCTTTAGTATTCATACGATTAGTACCCTCAGTTGAACTTCCAAGCAGAACAATATTTTTACCATCGGACTGGTCAACCCAGAAATATCCAGCTTCGCCATAACGCATCTGACGGATTTCATCAGCGGCTATTTTTTTAGCTTCATCAAGAGTATATTTACCAGACTTATATTCATTATTAATTTCCGATAACAGGGAGATGACAACACCAACCTGCTCTTTAATAGAATCATCATAGTTCTGTCTTGATGATGTGTCCATAGTTTCAAGTGCCTTGTTTTTTAACTGGTTCATATTCTTAATAGAAATAAAACTTTCAGAAGTTACAAGGACAATTACTAAAGCCAGAATTATAGTAAGCTTTGTTCGAACCTTAATATTTTTCATTGGAATCACGCTCCTTAAATTAGATTAATTTGTGCAAAATTATATATCTTCACGCATCTTTATCTAATAATTATAATGTTATAAAAGAATTGTGTCAATAAAACCAGCTGTAAATATTAAAAAAATCTTAAATTTTCATATGCTTATATATGTATATAATTATAAAGTTTGTAATTTATTAATATATAAAATAAATATATACCATACCAAAATGATATATAATATACATCAGAGTGATTATAAAAAAATCAAATATTCCCTTTATTCACAACTATAACAAGAGCAAAGGTTTTGCTGCTGGCTGTTCAAGAGAGGTTATTTAAAATAGAGCAGATATGCCTGGCTTGAGTGTGGATGACCTTATACAGCAGACAATAGATGCTTTAAAGATATTCAGAACATAATAAATGTTACAGTAAAGATATAGTAGAAATGTAGTCAAATTAAAAATACATTAAAAATACAAAAAAATAATTAAATTTTTTATTGACAAATTAAAATGAAGAGATTATCTTATTACTTAATTCAATAGTCAAATGCGAAGAACAGGAAATGATTTATTTATATCACCGCCTACAGAGAGCCGTTGGTTGATGAGAAACGGTAGCAAGGAATAGATAAGCCCTCACCTGCAAGCAGTTTTGGTGAAAGATATTAATTTAGTAGTCAGAACCGGTACCCATCGTTAACAGGGCATGCCATATATGTGGCAGTAGAGAGGTCGGATTTATCCGGCAAGCAAAGTGGTAACGCGGAAGTAATGTAATTTACCTTCGTCTTTGTACGATATCGTTAAGATATGTGCAGAGGCGAAGGTTTTTTGCATTATGGAATTAGTTATTTTTAATTTCCGTTTTTCTGCGTTCATTGTATTTGGCTAGTGAAATAGGCTGGGAATATTTATTTGCTCAGCTAATATTATATATAGGAGAGTGACATTATGAACACTTTAGTAATCGTTTTAATCGCGGCTGTTATATTATTTGGTGCCTATATGGTATATGGCCGTTGGTTAGCAAACAAGTGGGGTATAGACCCTAAGGCAGAAACACCTGCCGTAAAGTACAATGATGGAAAAGATTATGTTCCAACCAAAGGATGGACTGTATTTAGTCATCAGTTCTCATCAATCGCTGGTGCAGGTCCTGTAACAGGTGCTATTCAGGCAGCAGCATTTGGATGGTTACCAGTATTACTCTGGATTCTTATCGGTGGTGTATTCTTTGGTGCTGTAACAGACTTCGGTGCTTTATATGCCTCAGTTAAGAACGAAGGTAAGTCAATGGGTATGATCATTGAGAAATATATCGGTAAGTTTGGACGTAAGATTTTCTTACTTTTCTGCTGGTTATTTACACTTATCGTTATTGCAGCATTTGCTGATATGGTTGCAGGTACATTTAATGCATATACAGTAGTTGATGGAGCATCACAGTTAGCACCAGCAGCTTCAACTAATGGTTCTGCTGGTACAGTATCAATTATGTTTATGGTATTCGCAGTAGTATTTGGTCTTATCCAGAAGAAGTTTAATCTTTCAGGCTGGAAAGAAGCAGTAGTTGGTATTGCATTTATTGTTGCTTCATTTGTAATTGGTAACTTCTGTCCAATTATCTTAGGTAAGAATGCATGGAGCTATATCACATTCGTATATATCTTCTTTGCAGCAGTTATGCCAATGTGGCTTATGAAGCAGCCAAGAGATTATATGACAACATTTATGTTTATCGCTATGATAGTTGGAGCAGCACTTGGTCTTGTAGTTGCCCATCCATCTATGAACCTTCCTGTATACACAGGATTTAACAATGCTAAGCTTGGAACAATGTTCCCTATCCTTTTTGTAACAGTTGCATGTGGTGCTGTTTCAGGTTTCCACAGCCTTGTTTCATCTGGTACATCTTCTAAGACAGTAGAGAATGAAAAGGATATGCTTAAGGTTGGTTATGGTGCTATGGTACTTGAAAGCTTACTTGCAGTTCTTGCTCTTTGTGTAGCAGGTGCAGCCGCAGCCGCTGATGGTACAGCTGCAGCAGGTACTCCATTCCAGATATTCAGCCGTGGTGTAGCAGGTTTCTTTGAAATGTTTGGTGTTCCAGTACATTTCGCAACAGTATTTATGACAATGTGTGTATCAGCACTTGCCCTTACATCACTTGATGCAGTTGCACGTATCGGACGTATGAGCTTCCAGGAGCTTTTCAGCGTAGATGATATGGAACATGCAGAAGGCTGGAGAAAATTACTTTGCAATACATATTTCTCAACAATCATAACACTTCTTTGTGGTTTCGTACTTACAAAGATTGGATATGCTAACATCTGGCCATTATTCGGTTCAGCTAACCAGTTATTAAGTGCACTTGTTCTTATAACACTCTGCGTATTCTTAAAGGTTACAGGACGTAGCAACAAGATGCTCTTCCCACCTCTTATCATTATGCTTTGTGTAACATTTACAGCACTTGTACAGAGACTTATCGCTATGGTTAAGGCTATCCAGAACGCAGCATCAGTTACAATCCCAGCAGGTACTACTACATGGGGTAAGGTGTTCATAGCAAATGGACTTCAGCTTATAATAGCAATTCTTCTTATTGTACTTGGTCTTATCATTGTTGTTAACTCAGCTAAGAGCTATGCAAAGAGTGAGAAGAACTCAGAGAAGGCTGCTTAAGCAGGTTGATGTGTTATAATTAAAAATAGCTGGTATCTTATATAAGATGTGGCAGTTTACAAAGTCAGGTTACAGATTGGACGATGTGGATAGTTACATTTATAAGATATCAGCTATTTTAAATTTATTTAATGATACCAAGGTTAAAAGGTCTAATATGAGCATAGTTCATAGTTCTTACAGTCATTTTATAATTTGTAAAATTTGATATTTGGTGTTAATAAAGAATTTGGGTGCTGCCATAACGGTAGGCGGTTTAGTCTTGAACCTCTTCAGAAGGGAGGTGATAGACATGGTTACATATTCAGATTTATTTAACTATACTTTAGTTATATGTGCGATAGTTTCTATATGCATTTCTTTTTATCTGTGTCGGTGTGATACCATAATGCTTCTTAAGCAGTGCACTAAGGTAGCTTGCATTAGATATGCCGACTTTGTTTGCAACTTCACTTATAGATATTTCCCCGATTTCTAAAAGAATCTTTGCGTGTTGTAATCGGACCGCTGTTATATATTCAGTATATGATGAACCAGTTACAGCTTTGAAAAGTCTTGAAAAATGTGATGGAGAAAGACAGGCAAAGTCTGCCACATTCTGCAGGCTGGCACCATATTCAAGATTATTTTCAGCATATATCATAGCCTTCTGAATTCTGTCATCGAATCTTTTCAGATATAAAGTATTGTTATCTGAGTCACTAGAAATGTGATGCTCATATACATAGAAGAATAGTTTATAAAACATTCCCTGAAGAAGCAGTTGTGAGTGGTCAGAATTCCGTTCGTATTCGTATAACATTTCATCACACATTTTTTGTATTTCATCCTGTGAAGTTTTGGTAAAATGTAGATAATTGCGACAAAGAATATCTAATTGAGTATGTCCGATTATTTCAATAATAGGTTCAAATACTTTTGTACGAACTTTTATTACATATCTGTCATAAGGAACATCCGATATAGGACAGTTTCTGTGATAAACCTCAGGCTTAGCAATCCCAAAGTCGCCGGCGTGGCATACACGAATGTTATCAGTTGCAATCCATCTTCGATCACCTGATACCATATAACCGATGGTGTAGTGGTCATGTGCTGCCTGCATTGCTGGCATTGCGTAGCTTGCTTCTTTTATTTTGTGGTCTATATAAATATTTTCTCCGGGTTTAAGTGGAAGAGGCATAGTAATCTCCATTCTTGAGTGGTTTAACCAAGTTATAATTTACATAGCATAATTTTATAAATTTTATGTCATAAAAGCAATAATATTTAATGAAAATAATAAAATTTTGTGCAAGAATAAGTTATAGTTAAATCATAATAACAGGTGGATAACATATGAATCAGAAGTTTAATCTTAAAGCAAATAATTTTATAAAAAATATGCTCAGGTATTCATATCTGATAATTATAGCACTGCTTCTTAATGCTGTTGTGAATGAGATAATTGTGAGTGCCAATAAGATAATAAGTGTCAACATAGATTATATGCTGTCAGGCGAAGCTGTTGATATTGACAGTATTATTGTGAAGTTTATATATCTGACATTATCAGGCTTTGTACTTTCCTTTGCTGGAAGCAGGCTTTCGCTTAAATATGCGGTAAGGGTTATTAATTCATACAGAAAACAGATAAGCAGCAAGTTATACCGGATAGATTATTCATATTATGATAATGCAGGTACAGCAACAATAATTAATAAGGTGAATTCTGATATAGCAGAAGCGGAAAACTTTTTGACAGAGCATTTTGCAACAATTATAACAAATATTACGGCAGCACTTATATATGCCAATTATGTGCGAAGGATAAATGTAGTGCTTTTTGTTGCAGTTGTTGTGAGTTATCCACTTGTAATATGGCTGTCAAATATTCTTGTGAAGAAAATGCGTGATGTGTCAAAGGTATATCGTTTAAAGGTTGATGCAATGCTTGGGATTGATCATGAAGCTATAATGGGGTATCAGATAATAAAAGCCTTTGGATTACAGAAGTATTTTGAAAACAGAATGCATAATGCATCAGAGGAGCTTGTGGAAACAGAGCAGATAAGAACAGGCATAAGCAATACGGCGATAGTTATAAGAAGACTCATACAATGGATTCCTTCTATATTATGTGCATTTTTAAGCATATGGCTTGTAAGAAATGGACAGCTTACAGTTGGAGAACTTGTTGGTTTTGTTGTTATTCTTGAAAAGTTTGTTGAGTCGATTATAGGAATTCCGTTTGCCATAGTTGATGCTACAGGCTGTATGGTGTGTATAGGAAGGCTTGAAGGAATACTTTCAGCTAAAGATGAGCATTTTGGGGACAACAAGGCAACGAATATAACTAATAGCGTATCTGATAAGAGCAACTTAGACGTAGATTACGTTATAGAATTTGACAATATAAAGTTTGCATATAAAGAGGGCGAAAATGTTCTTAATGATGTCAGTTTTAAGATTAAAAATGGCGAAAATATAGCAATAGTCGGAAGCTCAGGTGGTGGAAAGACTACTATTTTCAGACTGTTATGCGGCTTATATCATGCCAGTGCCGGAACATATAAGCTGTACGGAATAGATATTAATGAATGGAATATTGAAAGCGCAAGAGAAAATATGGCGCTTGTTTCACAGGATACATTTTTATTTCCAGGAACTATTGAGGAAAATATCAGGTATGGAAATATTAATGCAACTTACGATGAAGTTGTTAATGCATGTAAGGATGCAAGAATTCACGACTTCATAGAAGGACTTACTGACGGATATGAAACTGTGATAAGTGAGGGTGGAAGCCAGCTTTCAGGTGGTCAGAGGCAGCGTATTGCTATAGCAAGGGCAATATTAAAAGACACGCCAATTTTGTTGTTAGATGAGCCTACATCTGCTATTGATGAGGGAACAGAGCAGCTTATACAGGATGCTCTTGACAGGTTATGCAAAGGAAAAACAAGCATAACGATTGCACACAGATTGTCTACAATAAAAGATGCCGACAGGATAATTGTACTTCAACAGGGAAAGATAGTTGAGGCTGGAACTCATAAACAGTTGCTTGATATGGGAGGGGTATATGCAGAAATGTACGCAGAAGGATAATAATAAGAAGAATTCCGGAATATGGCAGTTATTCTTACGGACTATGAGAACTATGGGAAAAAGACGTTTTATGTATTATGGTTCCATATTAGGAATGAGCATAACATTTGCAATGTTCTCAGTTATGGAAGCATTTCTTATGAAGATAGTTGTTGACATAGCACAGAAAGGCGAGTGGGACAGGCTTATAAGTTCTGTTGTAATAATAGTCATAACAGGCGTGATAGTGTTGTTAGGATATAGATTTGCCTGCATAAGATATAACGTGGAAGCAAAGAGAATATATGGAAAGCTGTACGAACAGGTGTTGAGTCACGAAATGAAGCTGCCTTGTGAATATTATGAAAATCACCATAGTGGGGAAATGTTATCAAAAGTATCATTCGACCTTGGAAGAATGGGTGATATATTTGGTTCAAGATTCAGAAGAGTTGTTATGCCATTTATAATGGTAGTTGTATTCTTAGTGCCTATGTTTGTACTCAGTTGGCAGCTTACACTTTGTCTTGTGGCTGTAAATACAGTGCTGATAGGAGTTACGATGGTCCTGACTGGACCGCTTAAAAGCCTAAGTAAGAAAATGTCTGAGTCAAACAGCATAATGACAAAGCATATAACAGATCTTATTCAGGGAATTATACAGGTAAGGATGTTTGAGGCAGGAAGAAAAACAGTTGACAGATATAATGAAGAGGCAGATGTGTATGCTGTAAAGTCTGATAAAAGAAATATGTTTTCATCTTTGCTTGAATGTGCTAATACAGGCTTTGACCTTATATGTAATCTTGTTTTTCTGGCGTTAGGCATATTGTTTGTGCAGAAGGGTTACACAACACTTGGTGCTATTGCGGCTATATATACAATGTATGGACGTTTTTCAAGGCAATTTTTGCAGATGGGAAAGTATATTCCTGAGCTTATTGCATATCTGACATATGCACAGAATATATTTGATTTTCTTGATGAGAAAACAGAAGAGGTAATGTTAAATCGTCAGGAATTTAACAAAGAAAGATTGCATAATGAAATAAATAACTCTTGCGGTCATAATAATATTTTTAATAATGCTGATTATTCAGTTAAGATAAGTGATTTAACATTTTCATATATAAAAGATGAAAATAATACCCCTGTCGTTGTTCTTGATAATTATAATGAAAGAATAAAGTCAGGCGAGTTCGTGGCAGTTACAGGTGCTTCAGGTTCTGGAAAGACAACTCTTTCTAAGCTTCTTATGGGATTTTATAAGCCGGACAGTGGAATGATTGAAGTGTGTGGCAATAATCTTGATGATATAAGTCTGTCGGCTGGCAGAAGCTTTTTTGCACTTGTTCCACAGGATGCAATACTTTTTAATATGAGTATAATGGATAATATAAGAATGGGAAGGCTTGATGCCACGGAAGCTGAGATAATTAAGGCTGCAAAGATGGCTAATGCTCACCAGTTTATAACAGAATTTACAGATGGTTATGACACAGTTGTTGGTGAAAAGGGGATGTCTGTATCAGGTGGTCAAAGACAGCGGATAGCCATAGCAAGGGCAATCCTTAAAAATGCACCCATAATGCTTATGGATGAGGCAACCTCTGCACTTGATAATGAGTCGGAGCGTGCTGTAAACGAAACATTACAGAACTTAAAGGGTAGAATGACAATTATAATGATTGCACACAGGACATCAACAATACAGATGGCAGACAGGGTTATAAGCTTATAATTGACAATAACAACGAATAGTGTTATATTACTCCACCCTATCATCATTAAAAATATAAAAAGAAGATGATTATTGAGTACAAATCATATGTAATGTAGTTCAATAAATATATGGGGATGAAAGGATCAGAGTGGTTTTATGACATTTTATCAGGAATTACAGTTAAGTTCTGCAGGCTCTAAACAGCTTATTAAGAACACAAAAGATGCTAAAGAGAAAAGAAAACATATATTAATATATAATTTCAAGGTTTACCTTGTTATGGTATTCTGTGTAGCAGTTGTTACAATATTCAGTAAGCTTCTAGGAAGTGCTAACAGTGTGGTAGGTGTTACAGTACTTCTTGCAGTGCTTGTGTTAAGACAGGCAGATTTTGGAATAAAGACATCACATGGACTTTTGTCAATTATGGGAATATATGCTATATTGATAGCAGGACCAAGGCTTAGTAATATGGTGCCGCCTGTTGTTGCATTTCTTATTAATATAGTGTGTATAATGCTTCTTATGATAATGGGCTGTCATAATGTAATTATGTATAATCATTCGACATTTGTGCTTGGTTATCTGTTATTACAAGGTTACGATGTTACAGGACAGGACTATGTGTTAAGGGTTATCGGACTTCTTTGTGGTATGGTAATCTGTATGATTATCTTTTATAAGAACCAGAAGAACAGACCATATAAAAGAACATTTCAGGATTTATTCTATGAATTCAATATTAGTTCAGCAAGAAACAGATGGTATATCAAGCTTACATTTATAGTATCAAGTGCAATGCTTGTGATGAATCTGCTTAATATGCCAAGAGCGATGTGGATAGGTATAGCGTGCATGTCAGTGTGCCTGCCATTTTCAAAGGATATAGAAGGACGGGCAGGCAAGAGAGGTGCATTTAACATAGTTGGATGTCTGATTTTTTCAATTATGTATATTGTGCTTCCAAAGTCGATGTATCCTTATATCGGTATGATAGGTGGAATAGGTGTCGGATATTCGGCTGGTTATTCGTGGCAGACAGTGTTTAATACATTTGGTGCACTTTCAATAGCGGCGGAATTGTTCGGACTTAAATATGCTGTTTTACTTAGAATAGGTGTAAATGTAGTAGGAGCGGCGTATACATTGTTATGTGATAGGTTGATAGATAAGATATATGCTGCCTGCACAGGCAGGAAAGTCGAAACAGCGTAACATACATAATTCAGATTGAGCTGTAACACATTGTTAATACTGGAGATGAGGTGTTATAATATAAGAATAACATCTCGTCGAAATACTACTTCATAAGATAAGGAGAGAGTACAATGTTATACATAATGAGGCACGGCAGGACTGATTGGAATGAGAGAAATAAACTGCAGGGGAGAACAGATATTCCACTCAATGAAGCTGGAAGAAAGATGGCGGAAGAGGCAGCAGCGGTTTATAAAAATGTGCCGCTTGATGTATGCTATTGTTCTCCATTGGCAAGAGCAAGACAGACGGCAGAGATATTTTTAAAAGACCGCAATATTCCGATTATAACAGATGACAGGCTTATTGAGATGAGCTTTGGAATATATGAAGGAACAGAACAGTCAGCAAGGGCTTTAGATTGTCCGATTAATATATTATTTAAAGAACCAGAAAAGTATAAGGCAGTTGAAGGTGGGGAAAGCATTGAGAAGTTATTTGAAAGAACAGGTGACTTTCTTAGAAATGTAGTGGAACCACAGCTTGAGGATGGAAAGAATATTGTAATAATCGGACATGGCGCAATGAATTCAGGAATAATATGCCAGGTCAGGGGTTTAAGCACAGAACATTTCTGGGATGCAGGAATTAATCAGTGCGAATTACTACAATTAAAGTAGTGTGTACACAAGGAGTGAATATATATTTGTATGAAGATGTTAAGAATACAATAAGTGAATTAAGAAGCAGACATACAGGATATACAGATTTCCCAATGGAACTTAAAAGACAGGTATATTCAATTATATATAAGCAGCTTGCAAGTAAAGATAACACTTATACTCAGACACAGCTTCTTGAATATCTGGGACTTCCTAAGGACGTCTTTAAGGAGCAGTATTGGAATATGTATTCACCTGATATGAAGCTTAGACAGCAGGTTTACCATAACCTGCATATACCACTTAATTATGCTGAGGTTGAGTGTAATGAGATATATCGTGGAATTCTACATTATATTATAAGTCAGGCAGACCAGAGGACGGATACATTTTTTGATATGTTTGGCAAAATGGGACTTGTTCCGTTGTTCTGTGCAAATGGATATTCTAACAGAATTGTTCTTTTAGCACGCAGGAATTATCACCAGCTTGTGCAGTTTCAGAATGCATTGAAAAAACCGGTCAAAGTATACAAGCATATCAGAGCATTTATTAAGACAATAGAAGTGATGGGTATCGAGAAGCAGAAGGAAGTACTGATATCTAAGATTAACCAGTGGCTTGCACTGTTTAGCGTATATCAGGACTGGAGTGCAACTGGTTATGATGAATACACGCTTGCGGCAAGGTATTTTATGTGCAATTGTCTTCGGACTGAATACTGGCTTGATTCCAAGCTTGAGAAGACTTATTCATATAAAGACGGAAAGCTTGTTGTAGATGATATATCTTCGTATCTTGATGGTACGAAAATGTCCAGAAGCAGGATAAAGCAGTTATGTGGATTAAGCAAAGAGGATTTTTGCAAATTTGCTGATATGTATGTAAAGAAAATACATTTGCATCTTATAGAAACTGATTATCTTAATATAGAAAGTATTTCCACAAGCATAGTTAAGCAAGGGCTTAATTTTCAATTTGACAGGCAGTTTCTTTATATAGATATGCCAAAATACATAAGGGAATATAAAAGATTTGAGTTTAACGGTGCTCATATGATAGATATACTTAAGGTTCTTAAGACCTACCGTGGCAACTGGATTATGACCTGGAAGACTTATGTTGAGAACCAGAATGAGAATAGCCCTTATTACAGGCTTTCAAGCAAAGAAGCTGACTATGATAATGATATAACACTTGAAGTTATATATAAGGAAATGCTCAATATGCACAATGTTAAACCATTATATGTCTATGTATACCGTGATAAAGACAGAAACAGATCACAGAGCATAGCATTTATAACGGATATAGATTGCAGTGAGACAGACGACAGGGCATTTATGGACAAATACGATGTGAGTTTTCGTGATGGCGGGCATATAAGGAAAATGACAATGCCTGAATTTATAGACAAATTTATAAGAAATTCGCATTGGAAAATGTTCTGATAGTGAATTTATGCGATGAAGATTTTTTTTGAAATTGCAGATACAGTAAAATAGCATATTTTAAAGATTAAAAAAAGCGGCCTGTAAAATCAGGCTGCTTTTTATTATGCTTCAATTGTCGATAGGAAAGAGAGTTCCTAAAGATAAGATAAAGGCTGTATAGCTGATAATAAATTCAAGTACCTGTTATAACAGGTAAGAATGGAGGATAGTGTGAAAAATAAGATTTTTCACACGCAGGATTTGTGCTTCGCACAAACTTAAGATGCGCAAAGAAGCAGCGCAAGAATGGAGGACATTATGATAGTTAAATTAAACAATGGAGCAGTAAGAGAGATTAAAAAGGCAGAACCAATGGTTGAAAAGAGATTTGAATTTAATGGGAATTCATACCGTATGATTGCAAAAGCTAACAGTAATAAAGAAGATATAACAGGTGTAATGTTTAAATTTAATAATGACAGAGACGACAATATGTCAGTATTTGCAGTGAATGAAGAGAATGTGTTTGTCGGAAATCTTCAATATGATGAAGTGCAGAAAATTCTTGATTCACTTCTTATTAAAGGCTATGCGGATATGTCAGTGTATGATTATCAGTCAAAAATATCAGCTATTGTTGATACTGTATTTGATGAAGGAATGACTAAGCCATATTGTCTTTCTGGCTTTCTGGCAACAGCTAATATGGATATGCATGGATTTGGCAATAATTTCTGTATGTCATCAGCTTTCGGATTGGGTGCGCCTGTATACAGTAGTAATTCACCATTTGAAAGTCACAATACAGAAGATTTGATAGGAGGAAAGCCATCACATTCAGGAGAATACGAAGAAGATATTAATGGTGATATATCAGATGATGAATGGAAAGATTTTTAAGAAAACACTTACTAAGATGATAAAGGCATATTATATGTGTGCACAGAATGGCGTTGTATACAAGGGTTACACAGAATTAACAGGCGATAATTTAGCATATGTAAGAAGATATATCTCAGGTAAATGTGCTGATAGAAAAATTGATAGTAAAAATATTGATGAAGGCTGCGGTACAGATGAGCTGGATATGGTGTGGCTGAATGACAGTTTATTATTAATAGCTGGGAAGGATGCGGTAGTGCAGGGCAGAACGCTTAACAGGGCATTTTACAGACTTCCAGTTAATAATGAAACAGATAAAAAATCAGCAGATGTTAAAAATACAGTTCACAATAAAATAAGTAATAATGATTTGGAAAGTTTAAAGCCTGAGAGAATATTTGCAGGAAATGTTGCAGTACTTAAGATAGCAAGGACATCAGAAGGCAGTAATGAACCTGTAGATATTATAGATGAGGACATAGAATTTATAGAAAGTGTGTTAAGACCAATAGAACGTATATATGCTGGTGTTGTGTATCTGAAGAAGGAGGAAGATTTAAGGCAGAAGAACGTAGATTAAAGTACAAAGACAGAGCACAGACAAAGCTTAAAAGCAGAGTACGATTCAATTATTAGGGCAGAGTGTTACTGCACAAAAAAGTGAGAACAATCCACATATATAATCATATAGTAGAATTGTTCTCACTCTGTTTTAAAAAATTCATTGAAATCGCACTCAAATATTTTGGTAAGTGCGACAAGCATATCAACTGTAGGGTTGTTGTAGCCATTTTCCACTTTACTGAAAATGCCGGTTGTTACATTGACATTTTCAAGCTGGAGCTTGGCAATAACTTCAGTTGCTTTTAGTCCACGTTCCTTGCGGAGTCTTCTTATATTATTTCCAACAAGTGGATTTAAGTGCTGGTTAATTCGTTCTGACATATGGCTCCAATCCTCAGGTGCTAAATATAGGTAAATAATGGTGGATTTATAAAATCCATATATAAATATGGATGGAAATTTATTAACACACATTAAAAATTGTATCCAATAAGGAAGAAAAAAGTATCCAAAATAGAAGAAAATAGTATCCAAAATGGAAGTTATATGCTATACTTAGTAAAAAGTACGTATTTTACAGGAGAAAATAAATGGCAATACAGGAAGTTATTAAATACGAAGGTGATAATGACATTCTTATATATAAGCATCCTGCGGAGGATTTTAATACATTATCACAGCTTATTGTACACGAGTCACAGGAAGCAGTTTTTTTCAGTGATGGACAGGCATTAGATAGTTTCAAGGCTGGACGTTACACATTGGAAACTAAGAATATTCCATTAATTTCAAAGCTTAGAAATCTTGTTACAGGTGGAGTGTCTCCATTTCACACAGAAGTATACTTCATTAATCTTGCAACAATGATGGATATACCTTGGGGAACACCAAGCCAGGTTACAGTAAAAGACCCTAATTATGGTTATAGTTATAGTGCAGGAGCAAGCGGTTCATTTGGACTTAAGATAATTGATGGACGAAAGCTTCTGATTAATCTTGTTGGAACAGAACAGGAAATGTCTACAGCAAATATCCAGAAATATTTTAAGGATTTGATAGTCACAAGGGTTAAGAATTGTATAGCAGTGGAACTTAGCAGGTACAGCTACAATGAATTTAATCAGCATTTGAATGATATTTCTGAAAACGTTGCCAGGATTATAAAAGATGATATAGCAGAATATGGAATTCAAATTCTTAATTTTTTCTTATCAGCAGTTAATATTAATGAAGATGATTTAATCGATTTAAAGAAACTGGATAATAGTATGGCACAGAAGCGTTTTGAAGCTATGGGTAACAGGGATGCGGCTGTTATTGAGGCACAGGGACTTGCTAAATCACGAGAGATACAAGGCTACAACTGGCAGCAGGAACAGCAGTTTAATGTAAGCAAGGCATTTGCAGAAAATGAGGGTTTTGCAGGCAATCCAGCTAATATGATGGCACAGATTCCGCTTGCATTTTCAATGGGCGATATGCTTAAAGGAAATATGGAAGCGGCAGTAAATGCCAATAACACAATGCAGAATTCAGCAATGAATATGCAGGGTGGCACAATGGGCGTACAGGGTGATTCAATGAATACGCAGGGTGCTTCGCTGGTGTGCAGTAAATGTAACAGCCCACTGCCACAGGGTGCTAAGTTCTGTATGAATTGTGGAGAGAAGGTCGCTCCTAAAGAAGTGTATTGTCAGGAATGTGGAGCAGTTATGCCAGCTGATGCACAGTTTTGTATGAACTGCGGAACAAGGAGAAATGTATGATGAAATATATATTTTGTATTATTGCATTACTGATACAACCGGTATTTAGCTGGTATGTGTATCACAAGCAGGATAAGAAAAAAGCAGCACTAAAGATGCCAATGCTTTATTACAGTGTGGCATATATGGTAGTCCAGTTATATGTATTTTTTAAATTCTGTTCAAAGTTTCCAGAAAGATACAGCATTTATTCTTATCTTATACAGGCGGCTATACTGTTAGGATTTGTAATATTTGAGATGATTTTGTGGGGAAGCAATAAGTATATAGAAGATGTAGACAATAAAGAGAAGCAATCTATACAGGATTTTAAAGAATTAATTAAAGATTTGGAAATATGCAGGGTTAATGTACAGGATACAGCCAATAAAGCGAATATAGACAAGCTTTACGAGAGAATGAGATATGAAAATCCTGTGAGCTCTCCAAAGGCTATAGAGGAGAATTTAAGAATTAAAGGGTTGATAGCTGAGTTAGCAGATATTACAGATAATACTTTATTTGAAGCAAAATGTAATGAGATTGTTAAACAGCTTGATATAAGAAAAATAAAGAATACAAAGGAGCAGTAAAGATATGAAGGCGATAAAATGCCCAAATTGCGGAAGTGAACAGGTTAAAGAGTTAACAGAAGAAAAGTATGCTTGTATGGCGTGTGATAATGTGTTTTTAATACATAATCATTCGAAGGAATTCAGAAAGACAGATGAACATATAAGCAGTATGCATCAAGATTTAAAAGATGATATCAGTAAGATTATAAATAGCAGTAATATAGATCCAGATGCAATAATTGAAAAAGCTGAACAGCATTTAAAGAAAAAAGACTGGGATATAGCCAGTGACCTATATGATAAAGCATCAGAAGAAAATCCTGATAAGTCAAAGGCCTGGTATGGTTTATATAGAGCTCTTACAGGCGATTTTGAAGCTGTTGACAGATATGCTTTATTCGTATGTGATGGCAATTATTTTGATGATGATGATAAAGAAATGGGAAGTCAGTCATTTTTCTATGGAAATGGTTTTATAAGCAGAGCTTTAGATTGTCCTGATGCCGATAAAACAGGAATAATTGATAATGTAACTGCATTTATTAAGAAATGTGCAGAACACGGTAAAAAAGATATTGAGGACAGCATAAAGGAATTACTTGAAGGCTTTGAGTCAATGAGAAAAGATTTAGATTCACAGAGAGATATTGTAAAGAAAGAAAAGAAGAAGGACAAGACGAAAGCATTTATTCCAGCTGTTATTGTGCTTGCACTTTTAGCAGTATGTGTATGGTATTTCTTTGCATCAGGCGACTGGCTTGGCAAGGTATTAGGCGTTGCTGGTGTTGTACTTGTATTAAAATTCGGTGGTAAATTCATAGGAAGAAGCTTTAGTAACGCTAAAGCTGAGGGTGTTGAATGGGATAATGTTGCCGAACAACAATTTGCTCCGATAATCGAGGATATGGAATCACAGGTTCAGGCAGTTATGCGTTATTGCATAGATTTAGATAATTACAATATTGTATTAGATAATCTTAAGAATAAGGACAAGTTTATGGAAGGTTATCTTAAAGGTGAGTTTGATGGTATGAAAGATGTAGGACGGATTTTGCGGACATTCAAAATAAAAAAGAATGTGGAGGTAACAGACAATGGCAAAATCATTATTTGAGGAACTGGGCGGCAAATACGAAAGGCAAGGGGATTATTTGATACCGTGCTTAACTGTACCCGCCGAAGAAGAACAGGCAATAGGCATCTGGGGGCAACGGCATTTAGATTATCTAAAACAGTACCGTAAAGTTACATACACCAATCTTCTTACAAGCGGCAGGCTAAACGCCTACCTTGCCGACATCAACAGACAGGCACAGGAACGCTTTGAAAGGCTCATAGAGGGTATGAAACAGGCACAGGGCATAACGGAACAGCTAAAGGCAGAAAACGCCTTAGAATGGACAGGATGCCTCAATAACATAAGGGCTTGTGCGAGGGAGATTGTGGAAAAGGAAATTATTTTTGGCGGTGAGATGTTTGAGCTTGACCGTAAATATATGCAGTTTGAAGCGGGGGCGTTGACACATTGGCAGCTGAATGATTTCTATCATCGCCATTATGACATGCGCAAACCGGATATGGTAAGTGCAAACGAGCAGGAAACACCGATCAATTACAGTGGCTGGTGGTATAACTGTATTCCAACAACAGAGATACAGGCAGACAATCTCCCAATTCCTGCATTTATTCATTTCGATGATATTGAATACGGTGTGCGTCATTCAGACAAGGGTGTCATCCTGATCAATGGTATTTGCGTATGGCATCCACAGGCACCAAACAAGGCGTCTGTATCGATGTCATATTATGATATGCGAAATGCGTTGATTGCGGAGGCATCTACGATGAAGGAGCTTGGATCTCCGTGGAAGCTGCTTGGATATATGACGATGATGATGGGAATCCACGTAGTCGATTACCGGTACAATCTGGTAGAGTGTATCCTGCAGGGATACAATGATTTCCACAAGGGACCGGAAGCATTTATGCAGCTCAACCCGGTACAGAAACATGCAGAGCTTGCAACACTCAATTACAAGTTTATCTCACCGGAAGAAGCAGGCATCAAGGAGCCGGTGAAGATGAAGAAGAATTTCTTCCCACCGTTTGTCAATGGAATCATCTGTATGTTCTGCTGGTTGTTGCCACCATTGCGGGATATCAAGGCAGTATCTGCGATCGGTATTGAGCAGCCACATATCTACAAGCGGATGTTCCTGTAC